>Ga0207901_1000009_pt1 | contig 237604 bp, 206 predicted proteins | sample LinPmetageLP46_FD_184057 | JGI IMG/M metagenome (GOLD analysis project Ga0207901, IMG submission 184057) | Marine viral communities from the Pacific Ocean - LP-46 (SPAdes) | ecosystem: Environmental > Aquatic > Marine > Oceanic | place: Pacific Ocean | collected 2011-06-12
TTTTTACGTCAGCGATACCATGCACTTTCTGGACGATCGTCTGACGGTGACCCCAGGTTTGCGCTATGAAGACGTTAACATGGATTTTCGTGACAACCTGAACGGAAACATGGAAGAGAATAACACCGACGAGTGGCTACCAGGACTGACCCTTGGCTACCAGGCGACAGACCGCGTTTTTCTATTCACCAACAGCCAGCGCTCCCTGGTACCGGTGCAGATTGCTCAGACTACGCGTGACGGCGATGTTGCCAATGAAACGGCCTGGAACTATGAGCTGGGCGGTCGCGTACAGCTCACGCCTGATCTGCTGTCATCAGCGACCCTGTTCCGTATCGACTACGATGACCAGATCCAATTTAACCGCACCGAAAGCCGTTTCGAAAATCTCGGTGAAACACGGCATCAGGGCATTGAACTGGATAACCGCTGGCAGGTGAACCCCAACCTGGAGCTGGGTCTGGGGTATACCTTCCTCGAGACAGAGCAGTTGAGCGGCGACAACGCCGGCAACGAGTTGCCGAATGCTCCCGAGCACAAGATAAGTGCGGATGCGGTCTATTCTTACCAGGCCTGGAACGCCAGTTTGAACTGGGTGTATGTTAGTACCAGCTATAGCGATGCAGACAACACCGAAAAAGAAACTGCCGATGGCGGTGCTGGCGAACTGCCTGCCTACCATTTGGTGAACGCTCGCCTTGGTCGTGACATTGCTATGGGAGGTGGACGTAATTTGAATCTGGCCCTCGCGGTCAACAATCTGCTGGATGAAGACGCCTACTTCCGCGGTGTGGACGTGAGCCCGATTGGCCGTGTGCCGCAGCCCGGGCGAAGCCTCATTCTGGAAGCACAACTGGACTTCTGATCCGGCCGCCTAAACTACCAGATCAAACACTAATGATTTTTTTAAATATGCTATCGAACGCCATTAATGCTGATAAAGAGAGAATCCGGATCAAGGCAGGACGAGGCCTTTGGCGCCGGTTGGTGATCTCAATAACCTGGGTGACTGTTGCATTTCCTGTACTGGCCCAGGCTGAAAATAGCCCTGTCACACTCACCGACGACCGGGGTAAAACCATTGAGTTGACGCAGCCCGCCACGAGACCGGCTGCCATCTCAACGTTTGGTGCGGACGTGGCAAAAGCCTTAGGCATTCAGCCTGTAGCGATCACGAATTTTGGTCTGGAAGGGGCGCCTGCCTACCTGGGGCCTGATATGAATAAAGTACCCAGTCTGGGACCGCGGCATCAGCCTAACCTGGAACGATTGTCCCGCATTGCACCGGACCTGGTGTTTGCCATCCGACGCTATACCGAAAAGGATGGCCCCCAAATTGAAGCCATCGCACCCATGGTGGCGCTGGATCTCATTACTCTACAAGACAGCCTGCATGCTGTGGCACTGGCTGGCGATGCTTTTGGCCGCTCCAAGCAGGCGCAGCAAATCAATGAGCAGTTTCTTGCGCGACTGGAAAGTCTAGCGGCCCAGAGCCCTGGCGGTCGTACTGTTGCTGTTCTTTCCAGCGGTGGAGAAACGCCTTTTGTTTATTACGATCACTTTCTGACGGCGGCGCTGCTGGAGCGTCTGCATCTTGATAATGTGGGTGGGCCACCACTCAATCCCGATTCAGGTATTCCGCTGGGTTATCGCATCAGCCTGGAAACACTTTTGACCCTGAACCCGGATGTCATTTTTTTGCTACCGAGTAACCGCCGGCGGGGTTTTACCCTAAACCCGGTTTGGCCCTATCTGCAGGCTGTAAAGAACGATCAGGTGTTTGAGGTTGGTCAACACTGGAAGGAGAGTGCCGGGCCTATCGCACGATCTCTGGTGCTTGACGATATGACGCGCCTGCTGTTCCCGGATACCACTCCGGTCAAGACCTCGTTGCGATGAGGCGGGCTTCCACCGAAACCAACATCACGCCTATCTATAGCGCGACGATATTGGTGATCGCTGCGCTTTTTTTGATAGGTTTGTTGTCCGGCCAACAGTGGACCACCCCGGAAACGCTCTGGAGTGTTTTGCAAGGGCAGGGCAGCATTATTGAGCGAGTCAGTGTGCTGGAGCTTCGCTTACCTCGCAATCTCCTCGCCATGCTGGGGGGCGCAGCTCTCGGGGCGGCCGGAGCTATCATGCAAGGGGTCACCCGAAATTCGCTGGCCTCACCAGGGCTGACGGGAGTGATTGCCGCGGCAGCTTTTGGAGTGGTGGGTACGCAGACGTTCTTTACTCCCGATGCCTTGTGGCTGCCGGTCATTTCGCTTTGCGGTGGACTTCTGGGTGGCATGCTGACATTTGTTATTGCTGGTCGCGGCAGGCTCCAGCCCGAGCGGGTTGTGCTTGCCGGCATTGCGGTCACTGCATTATGCACGGCTCTGACAACAGGCACTTTATTGGTATCCGGCTCCGAAGCGGCTGAACTTTACTACTGGCTCGCAGGTAGCCTGATGGGGCGGGGCTGGCTACAGCTCAAACTGGTCGCTGTGTGGCTTATTTTGCCTTTAGTGGCAGTGCTTCTGCTACGCCGGCCTTTTCGGGTGCTGCAGCTTGATGACGAACTGGCGCTGGCCATGGGGTTGGCTGTCGGGCGCTGGCGGCTGCTGTTTCTGGTACTGGCGCTGATCATGGCCGCCGCTCTGGTTTCTGTGACGGGCCCGGTCATCTTTATTGGCTTGGTTGCGCCTCATATCGCGCGGCGCCTGATTCGCAACCAGTTTCAACACTGGTTGCCATTGAGCGCGCTACTGGGAGGGCTACTGTTATTGGCGGCCGACACCTTGGCACGGCAACTGGCATTTCCGCAGGAGTTGCCTGTGGGGATGTTGACGGCATTGATTGGTGCGCCCTGGTTGCTGTATTTACTCAACTCCCGTGAGCCTGCCCATGTTGGCTAACACCAGAGAGCCTCATAAAAAGCCGTTGCTGCAGCGAACAACGATTTTGTTCTGGCTTGGGTGCGGGCTTATTTTTCTGACGCCCTGGCTGGGCCTGCAGTTTGGCGCCACGGACCTGAGCTGGCAGCAAGTTCTCGCCGGGTTGCTGGGAGAGGGCTCAAGCCACGTGGAGCGCGTGGTGATGGACCTGCGTTTACCCCGGACTCTGATTGGCCTGGTGATCGGCATTCACTTCGCTTTGTCCGGTTGGCTATTGCAATTGCTTACCCGAAATCCGCTGGCAGAAGCGGGCATACTTGGCATTTCCGGCGGTGCCAGTCTGGTGGCTGTGGCCGCCTTTGTGGTGGGTGACTGGATTCAGTCGGGCGACAATCCTTACGGCGGGATTCCCTTTGCCCTTCAGTATTTACCGCTGTTGGCCATGCTCGGTGGTTTGCTGGCCGCACTGGCCGTCTATGGTTTGAGCCTGCGTAACGGAGGGCTCTCTCCGGTGAAGTTGACCCTGACGGGGGCGGTATTGGCTGGCATGCTTCACGCACTGACCACCGGCGGCCTGGCATTTTGGGGGCACGCACACACCGAACTGGTGGCGCAATGGCTGGCGGGCTCACTGTACGGCACTACCTGGGCGCACCTGGAGGCGCTGCTACCCTGGACAGCACTAGGAATGATCGGCGTGTTGATTTTGTTGCGGCCACTTAGCGCTATGCAACTGGAAGACGAGCAGGCACGCAGCCTCGGGCTTAATCTGAACCGTTGGCGCGCCATCGCCCTGGTGGTGGCAGCGCTGATGGCGGCAAGCGCTGTGGGCATTGTTGGCCCAGTGGGGTTTATCGGGTTATTGGTGCCCCATATCAGCCGACGTCTGGCCGGCTCAGGTCTGTTGGTTCAGTTCCTGATGTGCACGGCATTGGGGGCCACCCTGGCTGTTGTTGCCGATACGTTAGGGCGTACTATTTTCGCGCCTTATGAGTTGCCCGTTGGTGTGGTGTCGGCTGCACTGGGTGTGCCATTTTTTCTTTATTTGCTATCCCGTCAGCCGTAATGCGTCATCCGAAAAAGCCCCAGGAACAAGTTATGTTACGTACTGATCGACTCACTCTTGCATACGGCAGTAGCGACGTAGTGCACGAGCTATCACTGGCAATTCCAACAGGTGAGATCAGCTGCCTGGTTGGCCCTAACGGATCAGGCAAAAGTACGTTGCTTAAAGGGCTTGCAGGATTAATAGCCCCACGCCAGGGCGAAGTATTGCTCGAGGAGCAGCCCTTGTCTTTGTGGAGCCGCAACGAACTGGCGCTTCGTCTGGCCATGTTGCCGCAGAAACCCATCGTGCCCGAAGGTATTCTTGTGAGGGACCTGGTCGCGCTGGGCCGTTTCCCCCACCGAAAATGGTGGCAACGTGATGGGCGAGAAGACCGCGAAGCATGCCAGCAAGCCATGTATATGACCGGTGTGGAGGCGCTTGCGGAACGTCCGGTAGCGTCGTTATCCGGAGGGCAGCAACAGCGCGTGTGGATCGCCATGGCGCTGGCACAGCAGACTGACATTCTATTGCTGGATGAGCCTACAACCTATCTGGACTGGGGATATCAGCTAGAAGTACTGGAACTTCTGGTCGAACTCAATAAAAGTCGCAGCCTGACCGTGATTATGTCCTTGCATGATCTGAATCAGGCCGCTCAATTTGCCGATCATGTAATGGTACTGGAGAATGGGCAGATAGAAGCCGCAGGCACGCCGGGACAAGTGATTACAGAGACTCTACTCGCTCAGGTTTTCAGAGTTAGAGGGGTCGTATCACTGAATGCTGAAGGGCGACCCTTTTGCATGGGCCACGGCACATCAGATCCTGATCGGCCTTGTCGCGCTTGACGCATGAGAGGAACCCCTATGATAAAGCGACAGCAACAGGAAACACCCCCTACGGTCGAGACCCTCGACGATCTCGCGACGTTGGCAAATTATTCGCTCGTGGATACTCTCAACTGCGACCCTGACGCGAAAGCAGACGGGCGCGATTACGCGCCGCGACAAGTCTTTACGGGCCACTATGTCCCCGTCACTCCGACGCCAATCGAAAACCCCGAGTACGTCGCGCATAGCAAAAACCTGTTTCGCGAACTGGGCTTCGCCGACAGCATGGCGCAGTCGGCGGATTTCGTTCGGATGTTTTCCGGCGACATCGCATTCGTTCCGGAGCCGATGCGCAAGGTCGGTTGGGCGTGTGGCTACGCACTTTCCATCTTCGGCACCGAATACAACCAGCAGTGCCCGTTCCAAACCGGCAACGGATACGGCGACGGTCGCGCAATTTCGGTACTTGAGGCCGTCATCAACGGTCGACGCTGGGAAATGCAGCTAAAAGGTGGCGGCCGAACGCCATACTGCCGCGGCGCGGACGGTCGGGCTGTTCTGCGATCGAGTGTTCGGGAGTTCCTGGCACAGGAGCATATGCACGCGCTCGGAGTGCCTACGTCACGGTCTCTGAGTTTGTACGTTTCGAAAACGGAGAGAGTCAGGCGGCCATGGTATTCACAGGGCTCGCATTCGAGAGACCCAGACATACTTATATCAGAGCCGGTCGCCATCTCGACGCGCGTCGCACCGTCGTTCATTCGGGTTGGCCAACTCGAGCTCTTCGGTCGCCGCGCTCGCAAGAAAGAACACCCGCAAGCAATGGAAGAGCTTGAGAAGGTCGTGTTGCACTTGATCGATCGTGAGTACGCAGACGTCATCGACCAGGAGCTAACCACCCCCGAAAAAGTGTTGTTACTTGCGCGCGAATTTCTCAACCGACTCACCTCGCTGGTGGCGAACTGGATTCGCGTTGGCTACTGCCAGGGCAACTTCAACAGTGACAACTGTGCGGCCGGCGGCTTCACACTCGACTACGGCCCATTCGGATTCTGCGAGGTGTTCGATCCGCACTACCAGCCATGGACCGGTGGCGGACATCATTTTGCATTCCTGAATCAACCGGCAGCAGCAGAACGCAACTTCCACATGTTTTGTACGGCATTGCTGCCGTTGCTGGCGACGCATCCGGACACTCAGCGCCAACTCGACGCGATTCGAAGTGATTTCCCAAAGGTGATGCAAGCACAAATGGAAAAGATGTGGGCTGCCAAGCTTGGACTTGGCGCGTTTAACACGGCGTTGTTTAGCGAACTCTTAACGCTAATGGAACAAACGCCTGTTGATTACACCGTGTTCTTCCGCAAGCTTTCGACGGTGCCGGACGACATTGGCCCGCTGAAAAAAAGCTTCTACAAGAGTTCGGCTTATAGTGTAGACCCCGAAGGAATCGACAAGCGATGGTCCGAGTGGCTCACAAAATGGAAATCGCTCACTCAACCTAGCTCTCGCGAGGAGCTTTCTCGGCAGATGAAGCTCGTCAATCCAAAGTACAGTTTGCGAGAGTGGTTTGTTGTGCCTGCATATCAGCAAGCGGCTGCGGGGAACTACTCTTTAATTCGAGAGCTGCAGGAAGTCATGACGCAGCCATACGCCGAGCAAGCTGAGGATGTAGAGGGGAAATACTATAGGCTGAAGCCGTCGGAGTTCTTTGAGCTTGGTGGATCGTCGCATCTTAGCTGTTCGTCGTAATTGCGCTTATATTTTCCGCGATCAATCAATCGATAGAACGCATTGAACAACTAGAGAACGTCTCCTCGTTTGCGACTAAACTGGGTAGTGAGAAAACTGTTTCGGGAGGATACCGATGCCGGCACTACCTGAACAATCGCCTGATATTCTCATCGTTGGCGCTGGCCCCGTGGGCCTGGCGGCGGCATTGTTTCTCGACAGCCACGGAGTTGGCGTCCATCTCATCGACAAGGGTAATAATTCGAGTACCACCTCACGAGCGCAAATCGTCAATCCCCGGTCCTTGGAACTGCTCGAGGAGAACGGCGTCGCCGCCAAAATCCTGAAAGAATCGCGAGACGTACTCGGCGTGCGTTTCTACGAAGACTGGAAGCCTGTTGCGGCGTTGGATTTCACGGATATCCCTTCACGTTACAAGATGGCAGCGATTCCGCAGGCGCGCACCGAGGCACTGCTTGCCGAAGCGTTGGCGTTGCGTGGCATCGCCCCGGAACGTGGCCGGGAGTTTATCAGCCTGAAACAAACCGGCGAAGCTGTGAGCACGCTAGTCTCCAGCGAACAGTCGGGCGAAGAAACCATCGTATCCCGGATCGTTCTGGGTACAGATGGCGCGCACAGCCCGACCCGTGCGGCAATCGGAGCTGATTGGGTGGGGCACGGCTTCCCGGAGTCCTGGCCACTTTACGACATATACCTCGATGATCCCCTTGATCGCGATCATGCACATGTGCTGTTCGTCGATGATGGGCTCGTATTCATGCTATGTATCGAGCCAGGGCTTTGGCGGGTCTTCGGCAATGTTCCCGATCTGCTCGATCATCTTCCGGCAGGCTCAAACCCCGGCGCGGTTGAGTGGCAATCGTCGTTTCATATTGGCGACAAGCTGGCAGAGAACATCGTGGTCGGCCGTGTCGCGCTCGCTGGAGATGCGGCCCATATCCATTCGCCGGTCGGTGCGCGAGGCATGAATCTTGGCATTGAGGACGCCTATGTGTTCGCGGCTTGCGCGGCGGACGCGCTCGGCGGCAATTGGGAACGGCTAAACGACTACGCGCGGTTACGTCATCCCGTCCATCGTGAGGTTGTCAGCCGCATGGACAAGCTGACCACCTTGGCACGGGGCCGGCCGAAGTGGATGGCCCTGTTGCGTCATTACCTCATTCCGGGCATGACGCGCTTTGGCCCGGTGGCGCACCGGATGTGTGACTTCATCACGGGGTTAGACGAGCCTACCCGCACCAACATCGATCGGCTGTTCTAGCCGGTGGTGGCAGGAATGTGAATAGGGGAGAGGGGCTCGGTGTTCCACCAGCTATAGTTGCGGGATCTATATTGACCGGCCCCGCCCCTCAAAGCGCTTTCGGGCCTGGTCTGAGTTCACATACACAGATTCCGTAAAAGCCGCACTGGCGTGTCCCAGCTCCTCACTAATATGACGTATATCCGCACCAGATTCGATCGCCTGGCTGGCTCCCGTATGGCGCAGATAGTGTGTTTCCGACTTAATGGCTTCAAGCTGGCCAGCCTCTTCCATAAAGCCGTGATCCCGCATTCGCTCTACGGTCAACATCACAGCTTGTTCGTAAATACGCTGAACCTGTCGCTTGCCCAGTGCATTACCGTGGCTTGAGGGAATAATTGGGTTGCGTTCGTTTTGCTCGGGCATGGTTCCAGGTAACCCAAGATACGTGCGCCAGCGCCTGAGGTAGGGGAGGTAGGCATCAGGCAGGGTGACAGAACGGGCCTTGTCGCCCTTACCAAACACAAAGTAAGACCAGTATTCTTCACCCTGAATCACCTTGCGCCGGAAATCCCCGAATACTGGAATGCGCTCGGCACCGTCCTCGAGTGGTCGTGGAGCCAGCTCCCCGACGCGCAAAAACAATGATTTCATGGTGACGACAACAAAGAGATGTCGTTCGTATTTAGAGTTTTGCGCAGCGGCCTCCGTTACGGTTTCCAGAAAATAGGCCCATTGCCAGTCAGTCAAACGGCGCACATCGGCCTCGACGTCGTTAGACAGTTGTGGCTTTGCTTTACGATCACGTTTTCGCACTTCATCAAGCGGGTTCGATAACAGGTATTGCTGTGAAACCAGAAACTTGAAGAAGGTTTGCAGAGCGGTTCGACTGGCATTCAAGCTGGCCTGGCTGGCGCTGTACGTTGGGTTGTCATCCTTCGATCGCAAGGCAAACGGCCGCCATACATGATTCGGCACACGAAGGGCGCCCGAATCCGTAAAAGCAGCAAATACGCCGCGACTTATCCAGGACTTAGGCGGATTTTTCAACGTTTTAAAGTAGGCGGAAACCACATCAGAATCCGTTTGTGACAGCGTTCGCCCAGACGTAACCCACAAATAATTAAGAAAACGCTGAACTTCACTACGAAATCGCGTAAACGTGCCTGCAACATCGGAATACCGTAGAAGAAACTGACGGCTGATCTCATAATCCTGACGAAGCAGGCCAGTTGCCTGGGGAAGCGTCCCAAGAAACTGCGGTATTGATGGGTGACAATGAAAGTCCGCAAGGTCTTCGAGATAGCTCGTAGTATCGAACAGTGGATGACCCGTGAATGATCTGGACACGTGAGGCCTTGATTGATTGGGGATTTCTGGGGAGAGTATATCTACATGGTAAAAATGTCCAATACTCCTAAATATTGGACATGGAGTGTTAGGCCGTCTTAGTTGATGGCAATGCCGCGCTCCACAAGGCGGCTCCTAAGTAACTCGACTCTGCGTCGATTCACTCCCAGATCGTAGAACCCAATTAGTGATTGAGATCTTACGTTCAAGTGCTGCTTGTCTGAAGCTACTAATAGTTCGAGATAATCCGGGAAACCAAGCAAATCGCTGCGACAGGTGATATCTGCGTAGCCAAATCGCGCACTGTTAAGCGAAGCACCAGGCAATTCGATCGCCACGGCTTTAATAAGCTTCCAGGAAGACTGATTCAATGGTTCGGCTAAACGAATAGGCGCTACGGAATAGAGACCCATGGTAGATGTGCTCGATACACAGTTTAAAAACGGTGGGCAACCGTCCAGGCTGAACTGGGTGCCGGAAGGTGGCACATTACCGGTAGATGCGCATCCTGTGAGTAAGAGTATTGAGATAGCCACAAAATAACGCATAACGGTGAGAAGCTCCTGTATCGGGCCAGCTAGGAATAAAGGTGTTTATGCCGGTATCTTGCACCACTGGTGGATGACAACACAAAGTACTAAACATCGCCCAACGACAAATCATAAGCTTACGTGGCTGATTCCACGCAAAGTACTAAACAAACTTAAAGTAGATTCTAGAATAGAGAGCTGGTTTGAGTTTCCACACAAAGTGCTAAATTCGTCGTCCAACTCAGGAGTCGAATTTCTCTAGCTTTGGTTGAACAGACTACGACCCAGATTCAGATTCAAGCGGAAGTGACTTTTGTTGCCAAAAGTTGGGTCAGGGTAATTTTGGTAAACGATCGAGTGAGTCTATTCGGACTGCGCTCTATACAAACACTCCACCAATCCCATGATAATATGGCTTTTTGCGCCTGTCACCCCGTCACAATTTGTTTCATTTTTTGAATTGCAGATCGTTGTTATGTTGGTAACTTCTGATCTGTAATACCAAGTCCTACTTCGAAAAGTCACGTCATAGCAGGCTAATGCGGGACGCAACCCTCAAAAAAAATCAAAGGATGAATGATGGAATACGATGACCTGGAATACGTCGGCTTTTGGGCTCGAACTGGCGCAACGCTGATCGACTCAATCTTGATAGGTATTGTTGTGTTTCCCTTGCTCACGGCGTTCTATGGTGAGTCGTATTGGGACAGTACAAGTTTGATTGCTGGGCCTATGGATTTTCTTTTGTCCTGGGTATTTCCTGCTATAGCTGTGATTCTATTCTGGATATCGAAGCAGGCGACGCCGGGGAAAATGGCCGTATCTGCGAAAATTGTTGATGCCAAAACTGGCAACGCTGCGAGTACTGGCCAACTGATCGGGCGATACCTCGCATACTACCTCTCTTTGATTCCTCTTGGCCTTGGTTATTTCTGGGTGGCCTTTGATGCCCGCAAACAGGGATGGCATGACAAACTCGCAGGCACGGTAGTCGTGCGTAAGAAGCACCGAGCACCGAAACCTGTTTCGTTTGGCACCTGAAAAGTGAGCAAGGGATGGCTTGTTGCCAGTCACCTTCGAAACAGATATTGCTCGGAAGCATTTAGATTAAATCCTGGGAGCGGGTCAGTTCATCCGGATTCTAGATGGTTTTGCAAAGCATCTGTTCCCTTGAAATAGGGGACGTAGCTTTTCGTGTCAAATAAACTCGAGGTCGACGATGTCGGTTAAAGCAGACATGATTTTCATAGTTGAGGATGAAGCGCAAATGCCCTCATCATCAAGATTCAACATCCATCGTGAAACCTATAATCCGAATTTTACAACGTCCGATGAGAATCGGACTTCAGTTTTAGAAGACACAAAGTTCGGAATGAGCACAGCCGATAAAGTATCCCTCGGCCTCAGGCTGGCTTCTTTGCCGTTCACACCCTTGGCCATTGCTGGAGGTACAGTCACTGCCCTTGGTTTAGCCAACCTCTTTAATGAAACTACCTCCCTTTCTGAAGATGACAAAATAAGAAAACGAGTAGCTGAAGATGAGCTTCATCGTTTCCTCGTTAATCATGCGATGACGACAGAGATAGCTAGGTCTCTTGGCTGCCGGTTTCCCCCCGGACATCCTAGGGCGGGGGCCAACTATAGACTCCACCCGTTAGCTGATCATGGGGATGATAGCAAAGCGTCCGTTTACATACCGGAAGACAAATATGATGAGTTGCTTTTCGAGGAGCGGGAGGCTGAGCTAATCAAATTTTTAGTCAATCTTGGTGCCACACGCATTTTAATCACTCAATCCGAGAGCACAAACGATCAGCGTTCTGTGAGCGGTGACGTCAGTGCGGGCAACAGTCTGGTGGAGGGAACGGCTTCAGCTGGCGTCGGTGACAATAGATCGTCTTCTCGAAGCTGGGATAGAGAGTTTGTCCTTAGCCCAGACCAATCAAAACTGAAACCCATCCAACAAGAAGATTATGCATGGGTTAATTTTGAGCCAAGTTGGCAGTCAATCCTAGTGGCACGGGAGGTAGGTGGTTGTACAAAAGCTTCAATTGTACTTAAAGAGGAAACAGCATTTTCGACGACTAAAACCGCCTCATTACAGCTCGCAAACAAAGCAATTAAAGCCGGTGCATCAGGAACCGTTGAGGCTGAAGCCAGCTCAAGCAAAAGCGTACTGATTAATGTTGAGTTTTGCGCTCTCAACGAGTGAAGTGCACTTACCCCTTTCTCGGAAAGCGCTGTATGGAACAAAGTAATAAGGAGGTTAACTGGGATGATCTGCTGCAAGTCTTCTCGAAGCTTGAAATCACCCGCACTGAAGCCAAGAACCAGGGCTTAAATGACTTCTCGCTCCTGAGCTCCGTGCTCAATGTCAACGACGAGGTTCGGCTACATACACGCTTTCTGTATGCGTTGCTGAATCCTAACGGCTCCCATTACCAGGGAACCCAATTTCTAAAGCTGTTTCTTGAGGTGATCGGCAGAGGAGGGTGGCTGGATCTTGATTCCCCACTGCTGGTTGTTCACAAGGAATTCGGCCCGGTCGGCAACGAAGATAAGATCGATCTCTATATCTCTGATGGATCAAAAGTGATCGTCATCGAGAACAAGCTCAATGCGAAAGATCAGCCCGGGCAAGTGAAGCGTTACCTGAGGGCGATTGGTGCAGATAAGGGGAATCTACCAGAGAATACGCTTTTCATTTATCTCTCCAAAGGGAGATCTGCCCCCTCTCTAAACGCATTGCGATATCCTGAAGACAAGAAGAAAGGAGTTCCTCCCGATCCTTACCCTCTTCGACTTCACGTGCCAAAAAACGGTCAACTCGAGACTTATCTCTATGTTTGCGTAGATGGCAGCCATAAACCTTGGGCGATTTATCAGAACGTGAACTATCGAAGCCAATTCCGAGGCCACAAAAGCCTGCTCTTATGGCTGGAAAAGTGCCAGGAAGCGGCGGAAATGCTTGAGAAAGGGGACAACATTACTTGGGCCATTCGGGACTATAGAAATGCCGTTAAACGAGCGACAAAGGAGTACTCGAGCAACGTGGAAAGCCTAAAAGAACATTTCGATCAAAAGAATTTGGCCGGCGGGTCTCTCCATGAATTGGCGATGAAATTGGCCAAGGAACTCCCCAAGGCAAATGAACAATGGCTGCACGAGGCGATGACTCAAAAAATCGACGACATTCTTGAAGCGTATGTTGAAAAGGAGGCCATTGAAAAGATTGATCTAAACAACCTGAACAAGCTTAAGCCTTTTGTCAGTAGTCGTCTCGGGACAAGCGAACTCAAAGAGCTTCTATACAATCGCAAGAGCAACTTTTTCGGCAGCGGAGCAACCAGCCGCGGAACTTTTTTTATCACCAAGGAAGAACAGCAAGCAGACCAGGTGTTGCTAATGCTGTTTTATGGAAGTGTGTACCTTCATGTCGGCGTAGTGACCAGAGATGGGAGCCAAAACGATTTTGACAGCATCGTTAGAGTCGTCCCCCTGGGTCGGCCAAGCAAACTCAGGGTCAAGCTTTTTCCAAATGCCAGAACTTACCAGCAGCCACTGGATGGTGAGGGCATTGTTTCCCTGGCGAACTTCGGTGAAAGTCCGCAAGCTGAGGCACTTAGCCAACTTGCAAACCACTTTTGCACCAAGCCATCCAATGACGGAGATCTTTTATGAATTACGACTCGAGTTTTGATCAGACCCGCCTTGATCAATTAGCTTCACAGTGTTTGAGCGATAACACATCGAAAGGCAAGGTTATCTTCCTCAGTGATGCCGAGGATAATCGTCTGGATGTGGCCTCATGGCGCTTTGAGGATGACAGTGGGATGGAAAGACTCATCAAGGGAGAGTTCAAAGGATTGCTGATGGAGTTGCTGAGCCAGCTGATGGTTTATCGGGCCCAGCACCAACAGCCGAATTCCCGCCAAGGCGTGGTCTTTTTCGACGGTGAGCAAATGAGCCTGAGCTGGATCACCCCGGATGAAGCAGAGGAACTCAGGAATATCGAAGACTGAGCAACTATCATTTGGCACCGCCGAAATTGGGGCAGTGATGACCCTGACCCCGTATTAGGTCCACCCAGAGTTGGAAAAATCCGGCTCCAATTGCTTCTGTTTTCTTCGTCAAACCGCATGTTTCCTGGCGTAGTCCGAGGGCGTGGACCACTCCAATGCGGAATGGGGTCTGACTTGGTTATAGAACGTCCGTTGGCCCGGCTATTTCCAGATCTGGCTGAATCAAAACGAGGGTAGGGGAGATACCATTCTGGAAGGGACTGGCTGGCTCAACGATCGCGTCGTACCATATTCGGCAGGAAGTTTGCCACAACTAAACGAGAAATAGCGTACTATCACCAACAGGATGGGATAGTTGAAGCTGCCTGACCTAGAAAAATTGTCTCCGGAGTATCTGGTACGGTTCAACACACAATAATTTGCGCTTATGAGTTCGCCTCTCTACCTTTCACGCAGACTATCGAGCAATGACAGGATATTCACTGAAGCAGAGCTGCTGGCTGCTTCGAATTACGTGGTTGTTCTGGCCGAACCCGGCGGCGGAAAAACCGAACTCATGGGGAGTCTTGCCCAACAGATAGGTACGACGGTCGTTACAGCGAGTAAATTCGGATCCGTAGGAGCAAAATTAAAGTATGCGCCTCTGGTGATAGACGCATTCGATGAGCTGGCAAAAGTGGACGCGTCCGGCATCTATAAACTTTTGAGCCAGGTTGAGGTTGCTAACCCGACCCACGTCTATATGTCGAGTCGTTCCAGTGAGTGGGACAACGCTGCTACGAGCGCATTCAACGACTTTATCGGGCGCCCACCTCTGGTCGTTAGACTATGCGAGTTCAATGAGGCGGAACAGCGGGCGATTTTTGAACATCACGTAGAAGGAGAGGATTTCTCAGTATTTCAAACCGAAGTCGCTCGATTTGATTTAGACGCGCTGCTCCCAAATCCTCAGTTTCTGAAACTTTTTGCTGACGCTTATATCGAGAGCGAAAGACATTTCACCGACAAGCGATCAATCTTCGCACAAGCGGTCGAACGTCTAGCGAAGGAAGCAAACATCAATATAAGGAGACCCAGTCCGACACTTTCGACCGGCCAAAAACTCGACATCTCGTCGGAAGTTTTCGCCAAACTCTTGTTGTCAGGTTCTGAAGGCGTTGGCACGAGCGAAGCCACTGAAGACCGGATGTATCCTTTGCTGGGGTCATTATTTAGGAGCGACACATCGACTGATGGCATTCTTGCAACTCGACTTTTTAAGCCTGGCGACAGCGCGGATCAACATCGCCCGGTTCACAAAATCGTGGCTGAATACTGCGCAGCGGACTATCTTACCAAGCGAATCGTTGACCCAACGGACCCTCTTACGCTACCTAAGTGCATGCCTATTATCGCTCCGAACTCCACAGTGAGAGATGAACTCCGCGGGCTGCTGGGCTGGATGGCATCGCTAGGCAACATGCCTGTACAGAAAGCTGCAATCGAACTTGACCCATACGCAGTGCTTGCGAACGGCGACCCTTCCCAGCTTGAACGTTCTTCAAAGCGCCTACTTATATATCGGCTGAGAGAAATTGAGGCCCAAGACCCCCACTTCCGAAGAGGGGATTTCTGGCGCAAGTTCAGTGTTGCAGGCTTCTTCACCCAAGAAGTTGTGGATGAGATTAAACCTCTTCTCGTGAATGGCGGTGAAGGACACTTGCGCGATCTGATCCTTGAACTTTTAGCGGGGTCGCCAGCAATCAAGCAGTTAAAAAATGAATTGCGTCAACTCGCTTTAACGCCGGATGAAAGCGAGAGCACTCGTTTGTTGGCAAGTAGGTGTTTGCTCGAGTCAATTGATCACAACCATCACGCCGATCTGGCTGTTCTGATTTTTGAGGCAAGCCATACATCGCTAAGGATGGTAGCTGAGGCTATCGAAACCCTAGGTCTAGAAACATTCAAGCTGACATATCTCGCAGGTTTTTTCCGGGTATGCACAAACCTTTACCCGTGCCACGAAGAGCATCGTGAGCGCACAATAGGTGCCCGCTACTTCGTAAAACGTTTCATCGCAGGTCTGGACTTGGCGACTATCGAGTGGCTCTTAAACGAACTGACCAAAGACCTAGCCTGCAAGTGCGGCAAGAAAGCTTACGAGTGCGATTGCCGAAACGGCATAAGCAAGATCGTCGGGTCAATGCTGGATCGGTACTTCGATCTGGCCAAGCCACCGTTTGATCCGATACGAGTTTGGCGATGGATCGGAAACCTGAACTTCCATGAAAACAAATCCGCTGACCAAAGCAAGACAGTCCAAGTGCTGCAAAAGGACGACGCACTACGCCAAGAAATTATTGGTCATGTATTCGGAAAGCTGACTGACCGTGGCCAGATTTTTCAGACTAAGATAGATAAGTTCGACTGGCGCTCGCACTCTGGCCTTTCTTTTCACACCGATGACTATCAATTCATAGTGGATCTTGCATTTGAGAGCGACAACCCGGACTTGTGGGCGAGCTTTTTAGCTCACCATAAGTTCCATCGAAACAAGGAAAGTCGAGGCACAGATAGCCTGCGGCGCCATATGCGCGAGCAAGCACTCGAGAAACCCTTATTCATGCGAGAATGGGCAAGAGCCAACAGTGCTGAAGCGCAATTCCAGCGAGAACACGGAATGATGCGTTTCAGACATTCCCGAAGGGTGAAACGCCGTCTCAGGAAAGAGGATAATATCCGTGCAGCAAATATCAAGTATGTCCAAAACAACCGGGAGCTTGTCGAAGGGGGGCGTCATTGGCGTTGCTTGGTTCGTTTTGCAGAGCTTGTGCTCATGGAGCCAGACAAAATTGAGCACGAGTTTGGCGATGAAACGATTGTTCGGAACGCGCTACGAAACTGCCTCGACTTCATCGCTCCGCACGTTCCCGATTTGCTCGGGCTCGCTAAACTACAGTGTGATTCGAAGTATCAGCACTCGGAGACGATCCTTTATGCGGCTTGCTTGGAGATCATGCGTTTTAAAGGCAACTTGAAAGACATCGATCTTCCGCTCCTGAAAGCGCTAAGAACCAACATTAGCATGGGCTACAGTGCCGTTTCCGAAGAAGACCGTGAACCGCTAAAGACCGAAATTGACCGTCTAATCTTTCCTGATACCGCGAGTGCAGAGGCTTTTCTCCGGCAGTACGTTGAGCCACAGCTGGCCCAGTCGGAATGTTCTCACCCTGAGGTTGGGCTTCTACGCTACGACGAGGCCTTCAGTCATTCGCGCGCCGCGCTATCTGTTGAATGGCTGAGGCGTTTCGATGAGCTTGCTCTTGGGCCAATAGATACGTTATTCGAGGTCGCTGCTCGGTATGGCAATCGCGAAGACCTTAAAAAGATCATCGCGGAGCGTTGCACAGAGTTCATGTCCAACTGGCCCAACCCGACTGGCAGTGAAGATATTGAACAGAAGAGAACATTCTGGCTCGTGCGCGCGTGGTACTTCCTTGACGACGCACCCGAAATATACTGCGACTGGCTCAAAGCCGATAAAAACACTGTGTTCCTTCTCCATGGGCGGTCTGGGCAAATCAACCTTAACGATTATTCCTATTGGCCCAGGCTCGCATCACGCAAGATTGAAGCCATTTTAGAGGCCCTCATTGGCCAATGGCCAAAGGTAGACCTGCCGAACCACTGGGGGACGGAAAGCCCCAAAGAGGAAAACGCATACCGCTTCTTGACCACAGTGATCTGGTCAATGAGCTCAGATGATCCGGATGATGCGATTCCGGTTCTCGACCGGCTTCTTGTCGATCTGCGTTTTTCAGACCTGCACAGGGACTTAAAGAGCATACATGCCGGTCAAGTCAGGAAGAAAGCACTGAGAGATTTCAAACCGCCTACGCCCCAGGAAATTGTAAATCGACTGGACCGCGACGAGGTAGTTACGGTGGAAGGTCTGCGTCAACTCGTGCTCCAAGAGCTCCAAGACTTCCAGAAAGCCATAGATGGTGGAGAATTCAACTCCGCAGATCGCTTTTATGCGAAAGGTGATCGACTAGACGAAGTGCGATCTACTGAGATTATTGCTGAACGCCTCAATCTGAGACTTGAGCCGCAAAATATTTCTGTGACACCGGAACATCAGTTAAAGAACGCAAACCGGAGTGATTTCACGGTGTCCAAGTTGATTGGCGGTAAAAGACGACTACTGGTTACAGAGGTAAAAGGGCAGTGGCATAAAGAACTGTACACCGCCGCTTCCGCCCAACTTTACGAACGTTACTCTATCCACCCCGACGCAGAGCAACAGGGTATTTTCCTGGTCATCTGGTTTGGCGCGGAGGAAAAAGTTGCAGGTCGCAAAATACATCCTATTGAGAGCGCCTTGGAGCTCAAACACAACATCGAAGCAAAGTTGCCGCCGGAGCTCACGGGACTAATCGATGTGTTCGTTCTAGACGTTTCTCAGCCAAAACGGCTCAAACAGTGATGCTGTTTCAACTAGTTCAGAAGGTTGCGTGCGTGGTAATTGAGGCGTTTCAAGGAAGTAATGTACATAACGAAGCGGCTATCCAAGGGATAGGCAATGCATTTTGGCTCCCTTCGTCGTCAGTATCTCAATGAAGAAGAACTTGATGAGACTCTTTGGCGACCGACAGTGGTTTTGGTGATAAAAGAACTCCGGTTTGTTTTAGACGAACACGTTAATGCTAAAGGATGGCATAAACACGCAAAGTCGGTCATGGAAAGACACGTAAGTATTCCTGAGGGTGAATCGATCTAAGTGTTGCTTAAGTGGAACAAAGATCTGGAATCGGTTCTTAAACCGTTCGAAATGAATCAGTTGAGGCCGAGAACTATTCACTCGGTAAAAGGTGAGGAATTTTCAGCGGTCTGTGTGGTCACGACTGCACAGACAGTTAAGGGGGTTCTTGACTTTCTCGAGAAAGGAGAGCCCGTTAACAGAGCAGAAGATGCGAGAAAATTATATGTAGGTGCATCTAGAGCCAAGAGGCTTTTGGTTCTCGCTACGCCTAAGAGTCAGGCAAATCGTTTGGCTTCCCAGATCGGTATGTTGGGTGCCAGAACAAACATGATTGAAATTGAGAGTGATTGAAATCTACTTCCATTTCATAGTCACGAAACCAGTAAGTAAGGAGAAAATGCGTGTCCGAACTTATCCGGAAACGAGTCATTAGGGATTTGACAAATGAAATCACCGATCTTGATGCCACATCCATTGAAATTGTTGGACATAAGGTCATCGAGACTCTTGAAGGCACTAAGTTGGTTCACCATGGTATCAATAAAGACTATAAACCCGTCGGGTATACAGTCGATACATTCTCCCAAGATTTCAGCATAGTTGGTGAGTACAGTACTGAAGACGGATTCTTCGATGGTTCCAAAAATACGTCGGGAGAATACGAATTTACGAAGATTGCTAAAGATGTCCGACACGCGTTTGAGAAAGGCGGAAAACTGAGTCCATCGCGTATCTATCTAGTCTCTTCTGAGGAAGAGCCTCCATCGTTTAGGGGTAAATTCAATCAGACAGACTTGGCGAAAGCCCACGGTGGCCGATTGGTTTTCCTGGATGCGAGAGAACTCGCAAAGATCATATTCGACTCGTCTACGCAAAACTCCCAAGCTGCCGATTTTTATAGAAATTATCTACCAGATTTTTCGCAAAACCTAGATAATTACGAATACTATGGGCGCGTTCCACCTGTATGTGCAAATCATCAACCTATCCCTATTATCATTGATGCTATTGCAGACCATTTCCAATCCGATAAAAATATCTGTGTTTTACATGGTCTTAGTGGGTCAGGAAAGACCCAGGCTGCCATAGACTTCGTGCGAACAGCGCTTCCAAATTTCGGCAACTACATTTGGATTGCGGGAGATGACTGGAAGGATGGCGTACCACTAACCGCTATTAAACGCTCAAGAGGCGGCGTTCCGATAAATGTCGCCGGAGTGTTTAATGCTAGTAAAACACTCCTTGTTATTGATGATCTCTCTAGGCGTGTTTCTGAAGAATCGTTTGTTGAGTTGAGACCAGGATTCGAATTGGGCGGGAAAGTACTTTTGACATCCCAATTGGTAGATCCAACGAGCCCAAATTACCTTCAAATTCCTCAATTGCCTCAGCCGGCAGCCTACCGAATTCTCGGAGAAGATGAAGCGACCGCAAGTGAAATAGCTTCGCAGTTCATAGACAAATGTCTTTTCTGCCCGTTGATTTTGGCTGTGACTCGCAAGGTGAGCGAAATCGACGGAATTGAAAGAGATGAGCTTTATCGCGAAGTTTTAAGTATGCCCGGCGTTGCTCAAGGCGATGATGGCCGGCCGATCATGGCTCGCATCCTGGGCAAGGTGAATGATGCAGATCGAGTTGCATTGGAAAAAATCGCTAAGAGTGGGTGTACGACATTCGACGCTACTTTTCTGAGCAAATTTATCGGCCCTAGCGCAAGGGCTGGGCTACAGCGTTTGGCTATACTCAATCGAACTGCCACCTCATCGGCATTGTCGGTGCATGACTTAATCTGTAGTGCAGCAAGTTCAGGTGAAAAGAATGGTCAAGAACTCGCCCAAGCGCTAGAGAAATACGTTGCAAAGAACTGCGGCGAGATGGTTCCGAGTGTGGTCCGGCAAATACATCTGTCTACCCAGCAGTTGCTCGAGGAAAACACGGCAAGAGGACGAAGAAATCCGGATTGGTTGACATATGCTCTTCTTCAGGTCGAGCGGGGGAAGAGGGCGGAATTACTCGGCGACCTGCACGAATGCGAGATTCGTTCGGACATGCCGATAGCTGAGCTATTGTGCATCATTGATAGTAAAGAGGCTTATTCTTATTCTCTATCGCAAGAGGATCGGAAAATTTACTATGAAGGGTGTGCCGAAGAATACGGTCAAGTTGCTCAAAAGACCGGTGATCCCGATATCCGAGCCGAGATGCTGCATCATCAAGGGAAAGCTCTTCGAAGGTGCGGTCAACTTGAACCCGCACTGGCGTGTTTTCAGAGTCTCCTGCGTGAAAGGCCAGAGTGGCATGCCGCTTATGGTCAAATAGCCCACTTAGGAATCCAGCGAGAAGCCGATAAACAATTGAAAACAGAGGGGGAACGGGCACTTCAATTTTTGATTGATGAATTGTTGAAAGATCTGGATTCGGTTCCACTGCGTGTTTCCTTGGCGGCTTTAAGCCGGCTGCGCTCCTATCCTTCTATTACTGATTGGCTAGTCCAACAGCCAAAATATGTTAAGCAACTCGCCGATGTAGTGACCTTATCCGCAGTGGAGGGCTTCGATCAATTCTACGAGGGATTCCTTGGACTAACCTCATTGTTCAATTACCACCATCCTGGAATCTGCCTCTCGGTCGCTGAATCATTTCCAGATATGGTGGCTATTTATCCTAACTCCGTGGAAGAGCGTCAATGGGTCAATGCTTGCGAGGCGTTATCTAACATTTTAATTACAGCCAAGAAGCAAGAACAGCATGACTTAGCGCGGAAACTAAGCGCTGCGGCAGAATCGTTCGCTACAGAACTGAGTCTTTCCGAAAACCAGAATTCTTATAAAGTACGCGTGGTTGCCAAAACCTTTCTTTCCGTTGGCGCTGGGGAAAAGGCTCTTCAAGCAATAAAAGGGATTCCCGAAGACTCTAGGGATCATTGGCTTTTATATCGCCAGTCGAAGATTGAGGCCGATTTACAGATGCTCGATGATGCCTTGGAGACAGCCGAACGGGCGCTAAAATTAGCATTGCAGGATCCTAAAGCGGAGAGAAGACTGTCGATCTACCACGATCAAATTAGTCAATGCTACGAGCGATTAGGCCAAGTTCCGAGGGCAATTGAGAGTCTAAAAGAAGCGATCGGATTAGTGACGGATGAAAAGTATGGGAATCGTCTCAGTGCTCGGCTGTCAGAGCTTGAAGCGGTCCACTAGTTGGACTTATAGGAACGTCCTACATGGTACAACGCTTCTTTGAGGGATTCCTCTGGAGGTTCCTCGTAAATCAAGGTCGTCGATGGTGAAACATGCCCGGCGATTTTTTGTGCCACCTTTACAGACTTTTTTTGGTTGTGAATTATATTCGTCATCAAAGTGCGGCGCCCACTATGTGAACTCGCACGTTCGATCCCGGCCCATTGCCTCTGCATTAATGCCAAGTGCTCTTGAAGAGTATTTGGAGAGTAGGGACCTCCTTTCTGAGTAAGGAATAGGGGATCAGTCTTTTTCACCGAAGGGTGTGTTGCTAGACGGATTGAAAGGTAATTTTTTATAGCCGTTCTCAGCGCAACGTCATTCATCGGAAGATCGCGTGATTTACCACGATGCTTCTTTACCTCAGGATAAAAATCCTCCGGTTTGATCTCGGCGCCGGCCTTAGCCATGGCTTCAATTTGCTGAACAAGCTGGTGAAATTCGTGAACACTAAAACTGATCCGGCGACGTTGATAAGTTGATTTGGATCGCCTGAGCGCATCCGCACCTTTAGTGTAGGCCGCAGGCAATGCAAGAATTTCTTTAAGCTTGAACGAGCGTTGAGCAGAGATTAGAGAGCCAAGCTCCGCTACGTCCTTAATCTGAAGAAGCGCAATCTCCTGAACACGTAAGCCGAGTTTGAAACTGATCTGTACGAGGGCCGTGTTCTTTTCCGGGTGGCGATGCTTTTGGATAACGGTCAAAAGGAGAGAGAACTGTTCTGGCGTGAGAACGCGAGCCTGGCCGGTTTTACTCATCAGAAGAACTCCAAAAACAACGACAAACAGAAGGAGAGAGGAAATCCAAAATCCGTAATAATGTTATTTTAACGGATTTCTTACTTATCAATAGGGTAAGCTCAATGCTAGGGCAGTTCTGGCTTCCCCGCTGTTTCCGCTTTTTTTATCTAGCCGATCGCAATGCCGTCCATAATCTTGGCAGAAATTTTCGGAAGTAAATATGGTGCCGTTTGCCAGCGGTAACAGATGCTTTGGTACTCATAAGATTCGCACCACTAAACACCCAGAAACTAGTGTCTTGATTCTTGAGTAATTGAGGGAAATGCCAGAAATCATGAAGATAGGGGGTACTACGCTGAATTTAGCGTTTTACGTGGAATTTTAGGACTTTGTGTTGAAAAATTTAGCACTTTGCGTGGACGTCTAATCGTTCCACACCGCCTACGCTACTGCGCATAATGTATATTATGTTAAATGTGATAAAGACTGCACACCTTTAACGATAGCCACTGGCCACTATGGCAGCTGCCGCCCCACCTCAAGGATTTACTCCAGGTTTGGTTGGTACTTTGTGTGGTCGTCCAGTGGAACAGAGAATCACAAACTACATTAGGTAACGATAATCGCGTCTTTATTAACCTAAGAGTCCTGATTTTTGTCATGAAATGAATATATAGTCTTCGGTCCAAAATAAGAGGCAAAAAGGACGAGGGCCATAATAAATGAATAAGAAAGCAACTTTGCTTGCAGGATTTCTGATTTTTCTGTGTAGTTTTTCGATACTGGCAGACACCATCAAGCTTGGATTTAACTACCCGCAATCTGGCCGTTACAAGGACTTGGGCCTGCAGCAGAGGCTGGCTGCTTTTCTGGCCGTAGAAGAAATAAACAAGGCTGGTGGGATTCTTGGTAAAAAGGTTGAGCTGGTTATTCGCAATACAACTGGATCTCCTGAGCGTGGTGCCGCTAACACTGAAGAACTCATCACGCAGGAAAACGTCGACATGGTTTTTGGTGGTGCATCCAGCGCAGTGACTATAGCTTCAGGCAAAGTTGCGAAGAATCTGGGTCGTCTCTATTTTGGTACAACAACCTCAGCGAATGCCACGACTGGCAGCGAGGGACATGATCACATGTTTCGTGAATATCCCAACGCCTGGATGACAGCAAACACTTTGGGGAACTATCTCACCTCGAATTTCAGTGATTCAAAATATTTCTATGTAACGGCCGATTATACCTGGGGCTGGTCCTCGGAAGAATCATTCCGAAATTTTACAAACACTACCGATAAAGAGGCTCATCCCCACGCCCTTACTCCATTCCCTGCCGCTTTCATTAAAGATTTCAAGGCGGCACTTGGTACGGCCGAAAAAAGCGGAGCGGATATCCTGCTTCTGGTTTTGTACGGTGACGATCTGGTGAGAGCGCTTAAAGTTGCCCACGAGATGGGGCTTAAAGATAAAATGCAGATAGTGCTGCCCAACATCACCGTCGGGATGGCTCAGGCTGTCGGGGCCACCATTATGGAAGGTGTGATTTCAACAACCCCGTGGGAGTGGATGATCCCCTACCAGTTGGACTTTGTTCGGGGCCAGAAGTTTGTAGAGGCATTTACCGAAAAATACAAAGTAAGGCCTACTTCCACTGCGGCAACGGCCTATAGCATCGTGTATCAGTACAAAGATGCAGTAGAGCGTGCCGGTACGACAAAAACCCAGAACCTTATAAAGGCGTTGGAGGGGCACGAATTCACCCTGCTCAAAGATCGTCAACAGTGGCGAGCCTTTGACCATCAGAATTTGCAAACACTATACGTAGTGCGCAGTAAAGAAAGAGAGGAAGTCGTTAAGGACCCGCTACGCAGTGATTTCTTTGAAGTCGTAGGTTCGCTTGACGGAGAAAAAGCGGCACAGACACTCACAGAATGGCAGGCGGAGCGGGCGGCAGCCAATAAACCACCGCACCTGTGAGACCATAGTTTAGACCCAAGTCTTGCGAGCAGACTCGTTGCTGCTCGTCAGGACCTGACCTTCTTTGGATGCCCTCTACAGTTGTTCAGGGCAGGAATCAAACAACTTGAATGGTTGCTCAGAAAGTGATTGAATGATTGTTCAGAAATACTGGAGAGACCCATGATCAAATTGTTTTTTCACCCTACCCCCAACCCTTTAAAAGTTGCACTCTACTTGGAAGAAACGAGCCTGCCCTATGAGCTGGTGCCGGTCGATACGCTTAAAGGCGAGCAACATTTAGCTGCATTTCGAAGTATCAACCCCAACGGGAAAGTGCCAGCCATTGACGATAATGGCGTACGGGTGTTCGATTCCACAGCCATTTTGCTCTATCTATCTGAAAAATATGGACAATTGGCAGGCGCCCCTCAGGATCGTGCCGAACTGTTGTCATGGTTGATGTTCATTGCCAGCGGTGTCGGCCCTTATTCAGGCCAGGCGGTTCATTTCAAGCATATGGCGCCAGAAAAACTCTCTTATGCAATCAATCGCTACGAGCGCGAAACCCAGCGGCATTATGAAGTGCTGGATGCACATCTGGAAAACCGCCAGTACCTCGTTGGCGACAGCTTTAGCATTGCCGATATCTCAGCCTGGGGGTGGGTCGATAAGGGGCCTTTCATATTAGGTGAGGAAGCGATGGCGAGCTACCCGAACTTGCAGCGCTGGTTCGATGGCATCAACAGCCGTCCTGCCGTGGCACGTATTCGGGAATTGGGCAAAGATCTTAACTTCAAGACCGAGCGTGACGAAGCTGCCAGGCGCGAGCTTTTCCCGCAGAATTACCCGAAAGCATAAGGTGCCAATAAACCCGTCGTTACTGCAGGGCTCCAGTTTTCACCTATTCCTGAAGGCTGGTGCCCTCCCCTGCCACGAAACCCGAAACGCCTTCGCGGGGTCTTTGTGCTACTGATGATTGGTGGAGTCATATTTCCGCAGACCGGACTGGCACTGGTAGTAATGGTCTTGATTGACGGACTACTCCAGCGTTTCGACAAGCAGCGCGTCGAGTTAGCTAAGACCTGACATCGGGTTTTTCAGAGGGACTCGCTGAAACGCTGCTGACGGTAGCCAGCGGGAATCTGGTACTGGTCACTCAAATGACGTTCGGTTGAAGCGGATATAACTTCCATTTCCGCCTTCCGGCTAGAAAGATCAGGGCTGTTACTGATTTTTATCGCCATCATTCCAGGCCCGGATGGCAGAGCCATCAGATTGCCGATAACCGGGAATTGAATGGGTCCGGTGTCAGCATTTTTAACAATATTGGAAAAAGCTACAAGATCAGAGAAAAACGACGTCAATGCCTGACCCTGGGCAACGAGATGAGTTTCCGCCAGACATGCAACTCCCAACAATTTATCACCGGTGCTTTGATGTTCGATCATGTCGTGCCACTGGCAAGAAATTCCGGCGAACTCCCCTGCCCGGTCTTGTGGCACAAATTCATCCACTTGTCTGGCAGCTCTCTGATTGGCCCGTTCAAACAATTGCTCGAAGCGTGTCATAGAGAGGTCTCGTTCATCGTCCGGTAATGACGCGATACTGGCTTCGAACTTTGCTACCTCAATGGCAAGCCTGTCCGCAAAGATCTGGACTTCTTTCCGATTAATTTGCTGAGCCTGTCGATGTTCATGATCTATTAACCAGAGATCTCCCGTCTCTGAGTTATACAGAGAGCTAAGCTCATTTGAGTCAGACAGGAAAGCGACAGAAGCGCCGCCGACGACCATTACCGTCCTGATGCGCTGCTCCCCGTATGTTTGCTCAATAGTCAATCGTGTTGAGAGTTGCTCAGCCATGACTGGAGTAGCTAGTAAGCATGGTAACACCGTGATCACAGTGGCTTTTAGCCAATGCCCAAACCCTGACGATAAACGCATTAGAACACCTTAAAAGAGAAACGACAGGTTCATAGTGCGACAATCTATCTATTTCGGGCGACCACGGTGGTGGCCGCCCGCAAAGATCAAACCGTTGACGACTTGGAATTGGCCAGGAAGCGGCGACCCCAAAGGCCCATAAGCCCCAGCAATAACAGAGACGCAGTCATTGGCTCAGATACTTTGACAAGTGAGTTTCCGCTTTCCAGTAAATCAAATGCGCGCTTACCCAAATAGCTGTGGGCGGCGGTAGTTGGGTGAATCTCATCCCAGAAAGTATAACTATCGGAGTTTGCGCATTCACTTTCTGAGAAAAAGGTGGTCGATCGGCATTCATCGGTTGTATTAGCGAACCCGAAAGCGTCAGGGTCCTCTAACAGCTCGTTAAACAGGCCAAACACATCAAAGTAGAAAATATCGGCGTCATTGGTTTCGTTGAGTTCGTCCAGGCCTTGTTTCAGCCCCTCGTTCCAGGCAGTCGATACCGCTGTTCCAGATGAACTGTTCGAGCCAGCCCGGAATTCCGGGATATTACCAAGATCGGGCAGGTTCGGTACTAATAATGTGGTTACTCCGCTATCCAGTAAGCCTCCCAGCATCCCGAACCAGGAATCCAGCTGCGCATTTATAGCAGCGAGCGGATCAGCGTTGCCGACCAGGTCACGCATGTCGTTACCGCCTGCCCAGGCAATGTACAGAGCATCAGGATCTGAGCTAGCACCACCCTGGCGGTCGAAATACTGAGTGTTTTGTGTCAGCAGTCCCGCTGATACACCACCAGCGTTGTCGACACGAGCGCCACCATAGGCAAAGTTATTCCCACCCCCAGTTGAATTTGTTGCCCGTGACATGCCCAGTTCATCAGCCAGGTACTCATGCCAGACCGGACCATTACTGAACCGGCCATTTGATCCGTAGCCAGCTGCGGTAGCGATCGGTCCAAAAGTACCAAAGGGTACCTGGCTACGAGTATTCCCGGTATCAGAGAGGCTATCACCGAAAATATAGATATCATTGAATGGAATGGCACTAACTGAAAAGCTCGCCAAAGCCAGACCGGTGGAAAAAATCAGAGAGGTGCCCAACTTCCTGGTGGTTTTAAACTTCATCGCTATTTACCTTTTGAATTTTTGGATTTTTTCTATAAAGGTATGACAAATTGTCATAAGCAAATTAAGAACCAATCAAAGAAATCTTTATATATTTCAATGTATTGATAAATACCTCGGCGAAAAGCATGAAGTTTCGAATTCAATATGTAAAAAATTTCGGCAGGGTATGAGGTTAGGCGTGAAAACCAAAACCCGCGGAACGCCGGGGCGCGCTGAATTAGCGGATGCAGGGCTGGGTTATCCCCAACTGGTTGTTGACCGCATCGCGAATCTCCCGGTAACGGTCGGGATGATCGATTAGTGTGTCCAGGTCACTCTCCGGGAAAATCTGACGTTTCTTTATCTTGGCGCCTTCTTCAGAAAAAATAGACGGTAACAATTGCTCCAGGCAGCGCAACATCACCTCTGGCGAAACCGATGCCCCAGGCGATGCCCCTAATAAGCTCCCATATGTCTTGTCCTTGGATACAAGGATTTCTGTGCCCATCTGCAAATCCCGGTCTTTGATGATTTGCACCCGCTGGCCAGCATCAATCGATTTCCAGTCAAACCTTTTGCTTAAGCCCGGAGCAAAGCTCTCAAGCTCTTCAAACATGCTTTTTTCGCCTTTGAAGGTCTCTGAAATCAGGTATCTAACAAGATGAGAATGCCGTAACGCAACATTCAGTAAGCCGGGGATATCATGCAGGCGAATTGAACCAAGGTAATCAAAAAACCCACGGCCTTTCTCGAGGATAGGTTTAAACGACGCGAAAGGACCAAACAGTAAATAGTACTTGCCCTCCACTGCTCGCAAATCCAGGTGCGGAACAGACATGGGAGGTGCACCAACTTCCGCTTTGCCGTAGGTTTTGGCCTTGTAAAGCTGGGCCTGTTCTTCGCTGATCGGTGCCTGCAAAAATCGCCCGCCCACAGGAAATCCGGTGTACCGACTCCGAAACGGCAAGTGGCTCTTTTTTAACAATGGAAATGCGCCCCCACCGGCGCCTACAAAGAGCACATCCGCCTTATACTCAACCGGAGCCCCTTTGGTATCAGCGCTGATAGTCCAACGACCGGTAGGGCTACGCTGGGCGCGTTTAACATGAGTACCGTATTCGATCTTAACGCCCAAGCTATGCTCGGCATGTGCAGCCATTTGCTCCGTTAAAGCACCAAAGTTGACGTCCGTGCCTGTTTCAATAACGGTCGCCGCCATTTTCTCATGGCGAGGGCGTCCGTCCATGGTGAAGGGAATCCAACTTTTAATTTCATCAAAGTCTTCTGAATAGCGCATGTGTTCAAAAAAGTGATGAACCGACATTTCCTCGAATCGCAATTTCAGTTCTTCAATCGAGGATTCAGAAACAAGAGTGCAGTGCTTGGTCTGATTAATAAATGTTGTAGGCTGTTGGATGGCGCCCTTTTCTACCAAGTAAGCCCAAAACTGCTTGGCAACGTTGAACTGAGCATGGATTTTCAGGGCTTTCTCAAGCGAAATGACCTCTCCATCCACTGGCGTATAATTAAGCTCGCAGTTTGCTTCGTGCCCCGTACCGGCATTGTTGAACGCCCATGAGTTGCCGGCACCCGCAGCGTCCAGCCTCTCCAGGATCGTGATATCCAGATCCGGGGCCAGTTCTTTTGCCAAGGTGGCAAAGGTTGTTCCCATTATCCCCGCGCCGATAATAACTATTTTCATAAGGTCTATCCGCCAGTTTCAATGTTCAGATATTAGTCAGCAGAGCCGCTTGCCACGAAAAGTTATCTGGCTCGAACGTACCATGCTTCCAGCATACCCCGGAAACTTACCACATGCCGTTCTCATAGCATGTCCATGGCAATTTCTATCACTAGCCAAGCGCCAGCCACACCCCCACCAGTACCATCAAACTGCCAGAAATTCGATTGGCCACACGGACACTGCCCCCTTTACTCAATACTCTGCGCAGCGTTCGCCCGCCATGGGCGTATAACTGCAAACATAAAAACTCCAGCGTGAGAATAATCAGCACCAATGCCACTAGTTGGGGTGTCATTGGCAAAGAACTGTCTATAAAAGGCGGTAGTAACGCAATAAAAAATGCCCAGCCTTTGGGGTTGGCGATGGCCGTAACAAAGCCTTGGGCCGCTAATTCCCAGCGGGAAGCCGTAACTGGCTCCGCGCCAGCCTCAGGCATGGCCATCTTGCCTCGAGAGCGCCACATCTGGATACCTAACCAAATCAGGTAAGCACCACCGGCGTACTTGAAGAGCTCAAACGCTGTCGGGTATTGCAGCATAAACGTCGCGACGCCTACCGCAGAGGTAGCTGCCACAATCCCTACCCCTAACAACTCCCCTGTCATCATCCACATGGCCCGCCGTACACCTACGGTAATACCTAAAGATAGCGCCAGGGTCATGCACATACCTGGTGTGATCGACACAACAAAAAAGGTCGGGATAAACGCGGATAACAAAGAAATGTTCAAAAAGGACACGGTGATGTACTCGGAAACAATGAAGACAGATATAGTAAAATCCATGGTAGTCCATTCGCTACTTTCATCACAGTCAGTCCTGAACTATCTTGTTCGCTAATTATCTGTTCCCGATGGGAGTCAAAATCAATGCTTTCGATCGCAACCCACGAAGATTACGTGTCTACCTCTGCCGGTAATCTCTATGTGAAAAGCTGGGGGCCTGTTACCGATTCCAGCGCTTCTGCGTTAGCACCTGTGGTGCTGTTTCACGACTCCCTGGGAAGCGTTGAGCTTTGGAGGGAATTTCCTGAACAGCTAGCGATTTCATTAGGTCGCAAGGTCATCGCGTACGACCGGCCTGGGTTCGGGAAATCGTACCCGCGCACGGACCAGTTAGAAGCGGACTTTATTATTAACGAAGCCAGCGGTCCTTTTGCCGCAATACGCGCAGAGTTTGGCATAGAGAATTTTATTGCCTTTGGGCACAGTGTTGGTGGTGCCATGGCAGCGGTGTGTGCGGTTAGCTTTCCTGATCACTGTGTTGCGCTCATTACGGAAGCAGCGCAAGCGTTTGTAGAGGATCGCACGGTAGACGGCATTCGGAACGCAGAACAGGTTTTTGCGCAAGAGGGCCAGTTGGACCGCCTCAAAAAGTATCACGGCGACAAAGCTGAGTGGGTTCTGCGCGCTTGGACGGGCACTTGGCTCTCTGAAGACTTTCAGAGCTGGACGTTGAAAGAGATTCTCGCCAAGGTTACCTGCCCTGTTCTCGCCATTCACGGTGAGGACGATGAGTTTGGCTCAGTGTTACATCCTGAACTCTATACGTCACTGCCGGCTGGCCAGTGCCTTATGGAGCTGTTAAAAGATTGCGGGCATGTCCCACATCGAGAAAAGCCGGATGTAGTGACTGCTGCAGTCAAAGATTTTGTTGCAAAGTACCTCGATTGAAACTTGCTCCGCAAGACCCTGGCGGCATGGTTGTCTATACTTACGCCCGGGCCTTTTGGATTAATTCTCTATTGCGCACCTTTGAATATAAATTATCAACGCTTAACCGTCACACTCACTGTCTTGTTGTACTGCCGATAGTCGAATTCGCCGGTAACATCTCCTGCTACGTTCATCATTGGAAAGACGTAACGGGGCGTCATCACCACCTCGTAGTCGTAATCTCCCATGGGGCGTACGTCCACCTCAATAAAACCGTAGTGCTTGCCACCATCGATAAGCTGGTTCCCGCTCCATATTTCGGGGGCATCGCCGTGGGCACTCCAGTGGGTTGCCTGTGCCTCGGCTGGTAGCAGGTCAAATGGAACGTAGGTTGTAGTGGGCGGGTAGCCCGGGCCTCGCAGGCCATCGCCGGCAAATCCAACATCCCAGTAGTGAACGCCGTTCATTTCGACGTACTCGAGCAATTCGTCATGCCCTGAAAGCACCGCGGTTACTCCATAGCGCTCGAACAGGTCACGATAGATTCGCATGGGCATGCCAGATTGACTGTCTTCACCATTGGCGATGCCGGCGGAGCCTGGGGTCATGCTGTGAACACCCGTACCAAAGGCGGTATGGTGAAATTGCACGAAGATTATTTGTCCTAAGGCTTGGGCGCTGGCAAGTTCCCGTACTGCCCAGTTCCACTGTTCACTGCCCTGATTAAAATCCGGAACTCTGGATTCCGTTCCGTTAATCATCAGATTCGTGTCTTTTGACGGATCGCTGTCGTCACCGTTCGATGAGTCCAATGTGATCAAGGTCACCGGGCCGTAGTCAGCGCGGTAATAACGCTTTTCATAGCGCTCGTCGGTGCCGAAATTCCGTGGCAAATCCCAATAGGTATTCCACTTGTCATAAGACAGCATGGAGGCTGCGGCATTGTAGCCAGGGCTTTCCGGGTGCCAATAGTTCTCATGGTTACCTAGCGCCGGAAAAATAGGTGTTGTGGACGCCAATGTACCCCACTCGCCTGCGGTATGGCGCCAGAACTCGTCCCAATCCAGCTGCCGCCCACCTTTTTCAACAAGATCACCGGCGATTACCCAGAAATCAGGGTTACGCTTCGTTGCGTATTCAATGTTGGCTTTGAAGCCCGTGGTCTGGTCAACCGGGTACTGCCGGGTGTATGTGGAAGAATCCGTACTTAACTTACCGCCACCGTCTTTTAGCCCATTCGCGGTCCAGCGCACGGTTTTTTGAGTGGACTCGGGCTCTGTTTCCATATCTGACATGGCGATGAAGCGAACGGGTGTGCGACTGCCCGTAATCGCAGCTGTTTGAAACTCCGAGTTAAAGTCAGCGCCAGCTCCAGGCTGAATGACACTATAGGAATAGGTTGTTGCGGGGGTAAGTTTGTCTACGCGCACACTGTGTTTGTAGACCTGAGACGGCGACGCGTTAGCAGCCAGATCTGGGTGAGTGTTGCCGTAGTTTGCATCGCCATGAATGTAGTCAACTTCAGACGCTCCATAGCTGAGATGTTCAGCCAATACCGGGCGAGAATCAAATGAGCCAACCCCCTCTACCTCAACGCTTCCGGGCACTTCAGAATCAGTAAACCAGGTAAACGTTGTGCCGGTCGCGGATGGGTTTTGTAGATAAGGAAAAACCTTAAAACGACTTGCTTGGGTTTCTACCTGTGGCGGGGCAAGCTCTGGATTGCCAGCCGTTACGCCACTGTCTGAAGACCCAGAACCATCGAAACATCCTGCTAACGGCAAAGCGCTGGCAGCAATCATGGACACAAAAAACAAACGCTTCATTTAGATTTTCCCTATTGAATGTGATCTTGGGAAAGAGTCTAAGCGCCTATTATTTCATGAATGTTAAAGCTCGTTATGCATTGAGAGACTTCTGAACTTTCTCAACGCTATCCGCCCACAGTCGGGCCCGTTGAGTTAGCCTGATTCCCGTGATATTCCACAATCTATTCAGGAACCAGGCTTAAGGTCTCGGCTAGCCTATTTCATCGGGTGTGACAATTTTTGCCTGATGCTTTTCAATCAGTTCTTCTAAGCTCATATACTCGCATTCCTTGCTGGCGGTAAAGCTATCTGCGGAATCGATCAGTATATTATCGTCGCTCATGAATCGACGGCCGAGCAATACCGGATAAGAAAAATTGCCCCGATCCGTTAGCGAAAACTGAGTTTCGTGGCTCGTTCCGGCAATGCAGAAATCCATCATCACAACGTAGCGTCTTTGGGATGGAGCGCCTTTGCGCTTAATCAGTACCGTGCGCTCTACTGGGCGTTCAAGCTCAAGAATGATCTCTTCTTGATCAATGTTACTTTCGTCGTCCACCGGATGATCTTTATGGTCTGCCAGCGGAATTTGGAATTTCACCCAGTCCTGACCATCTTGCTCAAACCCTTCCACGTTCACCGCGTGTAGCGATGAGGTTTTCGCGCCCGTATCCATCCGGGCTTTTAGCCTTAGGCCTGTGTCGTTCATAACCACCCACTCTACGAAGCCGAGCGCTTCGGGAACCGAGGCATCGTTTTTTGGCGCTGTTTCTGCCAGGGTCACTGTGGGAATAATGAGCGCTGCAGCGAGCGACAAAGGGATCAGAAACTTCATTCAATTCCTCCTGCAAATAATTGTAAATCCGGGAAAAAACTTAAAAAATGTTCTTCAAGCTCTGAGTGCAGCGGCCGTATTTCTTCAATGATTCCGGCAAACGCATTATGAAAGCGGATGCGTTCAGCCACCCGGTCCAGGGCATAACCAATGTTGTCCAGATCGCGATAGGATCCAAACCAGTCGTTGTGCACCATATGGCGGGTTGTTCTGCTCATTGCGGGCGACATCAGGTATTCGTTGTTCTGCAGCTCGGTATACACAGTGTTTATAAAAATGTGCTGGTCGACATCGGTAAACTTGTCCCAATGGCGTAAAAGAAAGTGGTCGTAAAGAACATCCAGCGCGACTCCCGCAAACCTGCGGCGTTGTGCAGAAAAAAGTCTCTTGCTGGCCAACACGTCTGGGTGTTTATCTGTAAAGCTGTCTACGGATAAGTGATGGCGAACACCCAGCCTTACGGAATATGGGAGCGCCGCCAAATCCACACCCCGGGTGAAATCCCCAAGAACACTACCCACTCGCGCTTCGGGCGAGTCGGGGGCAAGAAAAAGGTGTGCAAGGTGGTTCAACGTTGGTTTCCCGGTTAGGCTCAATGGCTATCTGTTATTAAGACTGCATCAATCTGCGCTGCTTTTCCATACGCAGAGCCACAATAGCGCGCTTACTGACGGTGTTTTAATGCCTAGGTAATCAAGCGATAAGCCGGGAGTTACCTTGCGGATGTGTTCCCCCACAGGTATTCTGGCGCACTCTCTCGGTTCAGCTGGCTCGGGCATCCATTGAGAAACCTTTACCCTGTAATATTTATTGTAAGCCTTATGTTTGTGCTGCTAAGCATATTCATGACGCTACCAGTATTTCTGATGCTTGGCTCGGAAGCGCCGAATGCGGCGTCGTTTGTGGAATCTGCCGTTATCGTTTTCAGCATTGGCATGCTGGGCATCGCCTCCACTTACCGAAAGCCCCGAGATTTGAAACCACGGTATATGTTCGTGCTTACCGTGTCGTCCTGGTTCATCATCGCTTTACTTTCTGCACTTCCCTTTTACCTCAGCGACGACGGCATTTCTGCTGCAGATGCTTTTTTTGAGGGCGCTTCAGGCATTACTACCACAGGCGCCACTGTATTCAGTGGCCTGGACTCCATGGATAAAGATTTGCTTCTGTGGCGTTCTATTCTGCAGTGGATAGGCGGGATCGGGATAATTGGCATGTTCGTAGCCGTGCTCCCATTCTTGCGTGTTGGCGGCATGCGTTTGTTTGCTACCGAGTCTTCAGAGTGGACAGATAAAGCACTTCCCAGAATGAAAACACTCAGCCGTGGGCTGCTCTTCGTTTATCTTTTATTTTCCACAACCGCAGTCTTAACCTATTGGTTGTCGGGCATGACACTGTTCGATGCGTTTAACCACGGTTTAACCAGCATTGCCACAGGTGGCTTTTCCACGTCGGATTTGAGCATGGGCAAATTCAACGATTTGATTCTGGTAGAGGCCTCGTTTTTCATGATGCTTGGCAGCCTGCCATTCTTCCTTTTTGTGCGTGAACTCCACGGCCAACGAGGGGTGCTATTCAAGGATCAGCAGGTCAGGCTGTTTGTAACCATACTTCTGGTTATACCGGTGCTTTTAACTCTCTATCGCTGGGCTGTCTCGCCGGTGCCTTTCGATCCAATTCATAACTACATAGCCACCTTGTTCAACGTGACATCTGTGGTGACAACAACCGGCTACGCATCTGAGGATTACTCTGCCTGGGGCCCGTTAGCGTTTGTGTTGTTTTTCTTCCTGATGTTTATCGGCGGGTGTTCTGGCTCCACGTCTGGCGGAATGAAGATTTTCCGATTCCAGCTCTCACTGATCATACTGCGTGAGCAATTGATTCGTTTATTGCACCCACGCGCCGTGCTGACTCGTAACTACAACGGTAGGGCTGTCAGTGACGATATTATTGCGTCGATGATCGCCTATACCTTTATCTTCCTGCTTTGCCTGTTGTTGATCACGGTATCGTTGGCCGCTATGCAGCTCGATTTTGTGACGTCTTTGACTGGTGCACTTACCGCTCTCACTAACGTGGGCCCAGGGCTGGGTGAGATCATAGGTCCTGCGGGGAACTTCGGCCCCCTACCCGATCCTGCCAAGTGGATTCTGGCTGTTGGCATGCTGATGGGGCGGCTCGAAATTTTAAGTGTGGTGATCGTGTTTTCGCCGGCATTCTGGCGTAGCTGATCACCACAAACCGTCCCTATTGGCTGACCTGAATCGAGGCGATGGAATTGACCACATGACCGGCCGCTGAGCTGATCTTTGCGACGATTGATTTAACGCTGCGAACCTGTTCTTGCCCCTCTTTAGCGGCATCAGAGACTTCCTTAATTCGCCAGAGCACTTCGGTCGACAGTTTAAGGTTGTCGTGAATCACCGTTTCAATCTCCGAAGTTGCCTCACTTGTGCGGCTGGCAAGTTGTCGCACTTCGTCTGCGACGACTGCGAAACCGCGACCCAGTTCGCCAGCGCGGGCAGCCTCTATCGCGGCGTTCAGGGCGAGGAGGTTCGTTTGATTGGCGATACCGGTGATTGTTCCAACGATTCGCTCAATATTCTGGGATTGGCCATTCAACTGCTCAATGACTTGTCGAGCATGTGTGATTCTCTCCCGGATCTGCTCCGATGTTGCCATTGAGTTGGCTAGGGAAGCTTCGGCTTCTTCAACGCTCTGTGCTGTCTCCTGAGCCGTTGAGTAGGCTACATCGGCCGCTTCAGTGGTGCGCTCGCTTTGTTTAACACGATGAGTGATATCACTGGCGAACTTAATAATCTTTTGCGTTTTCCCGTGTTCATCAAGAATCGGATTGTAGGAGGCCTCTAGCCAGATAACGGTGCCATCTGCGCCTATCCGTTTGAACTGGCCGGACTTGAAATGACCGTTGGCCAAATCTGACCAAAAGGTTGGGTTGTCCGCGTAGAACTCGCCAGGGCAAAGCATTTTGTGATGTTTACCTTTCAGCTCTTCAAGCCGGTAGCCCACTGCGGTCAGGAAATTATCGTTGGCGGATAGAATGAAACCATCGGGACTGAACTCAATTACCGCCATGGATCGACTTATTGCATTTGAGACGGCGTACTGGTCAGTAATGGTTTCATGTTCTTTAGTAACGTCTGACGCAATCTTCAGTATTTTGAAAACCCGACCGCTAACATCCTTAACAGGAAAGTAGGTCGCTTCTAGCCAGATTTTAGACCCGTCTTTAGCAATTCTGGGGAAATGGCCTCTATGGCTTTTGCCACCCCGGAGTTGGCTCCAGAAGTTGAGGTATTCATTACTTTTATGGTAACTGGATTCGCAAAACAAGCGGTGATGCTTCCTCTCGATCTCAGAAGCATCATAGCCCATGGTTTCAAGAAATCGGCCGTTGGCAGCCAGAATAATACCGTCTGGTGTAAACTCAATGACAGCGAGTGATTCGTCGATGGCATTAAGTGTCGAGTTCAATTCTACGTTCTGCTTTCGGTACAGCTCGATTTCTTGCTTGTACTTACGAAAAATCATTACATATTTGCCTTATGAAGATTGATGTTTTAGTCAAAAAACCAGTCATTCGGCAAATATACGATCAGTGCATACCGTGAGATTCAAGGAAATAGTCAACAAATGTTAAAGCTTCTCCTGAGATCAATTTAAACTATCGATCTCAGGTTCTTATTGCGTGTTTACAGTGCGTGCTTACGGATAAACTGCCCTATCTCCAGAACCTCCTCAAGGCACACACTGTGCTCCATTGGGAAGGTCATATAGGCGGGCTCGTAGCCCATTTCTTTGAGCGCATCCACGCTACGCACACCAAGCGTTTCGGGAACCATCGGGTCGGCAGTTCCGTGATACACGTTGATCGGAATACCTGTGTTTGCCTCTGAAGGCTGCACGGTTTTCGCCGTGGCGAAGTAGGTAGAGAGCGCCAGAATGCCTGCCAACCGCTTGGGGTATGTAAGGCCTAGCTCATAGGCAACCGCCCCACCCTGTGAGAACCCGGCAATAACAATGTTCTCGGCAGGAATGCCTCGCTCAATTTCCCGATCAACCAGTTTGCCCACGGCCCGGGAGGAATCCATCAACTGGTCGGTGTCCACAACCCGGTCAATGTCCATGGCCTTTATGTCATACCAGGCGGGCATACTCATGCCGCCGTTGATGGTCACCGGTAAATTGGGTGCGTGCGGGAATATAAAACGCACGGCAGCGTCGTCGGGCAAACCTAGCTCTGGTACTACAGGTTCAAAATCGTGACCACTGGCACCAAGCCCGTGCAACCAGATAACGGCGGCGGTTGGATTGGGCTGGGTTTCTATCTCAATATATTGAAGATCCTGCACACAGTACCTCGTTTTTGAAAAGGGATATTGTCCGGGTTAATCCAGGCTGTTTTGACTGGCATTTGCGTCCAGCGCGGTCTGAACCGGATTGGCATACATGTCTAGTAGGTAGGGGCGAATGGCGGGATCACAAGCCTCCAGCCTCTTGTCCATTTCGTGTCGGGCGGCTTGCATGTCTTCTGCTGACCCGTCCCCCGCAGTTACGACAGACTCGCGCACATCTTTGAGATCCTTCGCCTCCGGGGAGTGAAGCCCCCGTTTTTCGTAGGCCACAAGGTTAGAGGCGTGCAGGTGATAGTTCGCGTGTATTTCCCTATTAATTAACCCGGCAAGCTCTTTGGCGTTCTCAGGTGCATCAACGATGGGGGATCCAAAGTGAACGTGTACATGGCCCTTAAACTCGGTGAGGCCTTTCATGATCTGCTCTGTATCTTCACCTTCCGTCTTCTTATAACTGCCGGCACGGGCTTTGGTTTCAAGCTCGCGGGCTTTGTCGATATCGCATGGGTCGTATTCATAGGATATGGACACCGGAACGATGCGGAGTTTGTTCATGGCCTCGGCAAAGCTCAAACCGCTTTTTTTGCTGCTCATGTAGAACATTTTGATGATCGCAGGGTCGGTGAAATCCCGGCCATCCTTAGCGCGCCCTTCCCGTTGGGCAATCCAGATATTCTCATTGCTTGCGATGCTGTGGTTGATGAAGCCAGAAAGCGTAATATAGGCGTCGCGCATTTCACGGGGGCTGGTCATATCGCGGCGAACGATAAAACTCTTGTTTAACCGCATCATTTCCGCAAATACGCGGTTGGCTAGCAGGTTGTCGCCAATGGCGATCCGTGTTGTGCGCAGGCCGTTGCGGAATAGCAAATAGTTGATCACCATAGGATCGAACACGATATCCCGGTGATTGGATATAAGCAGGTAAGCGCCCTGCTTGCTGAGGTTCTCTATGCCGCTGGTTGTTACGCGGGTGGTGGTGTTTTCAATCAATTCACCAATGTAGCCCGAAAGCCCGGCCTGCAGGTCGTCTACCTGTGTGAAGTTGCCAAAGCGGCTAGCCAACCAGCGCCGCGTAAAGAATCGCAAAGGTGCCGGCGCCCAACGGGCCAGGAACGGCGATTTGAAGCGCCCAACCATATCCAAAAACTCCTGGTCGTTGACCAGCCGTTGAATTGCCGGGCCGGTTTCTTCGTCCGAATAGGGACGGATGGCGTCAAATTCCTGCATGAATGCCCTGTTCTTGTCTGTAACCATTGTGGTGAGCCGCGAAGCGGTGGTTTAAAACCGCGGTATTGTATCGTTTCTTCCTTGTCTTTGCCTCCCAAAAGCTACTCGAACCGGCCATTCCCGGCCATTCCTTGCGCTGAATCTGGTATGATCCGCTTCCAGATTTCACCTCAGCTTCGCGATTAACCGGTTATTCTATGTATCCCGATCAGGACTTTGAACAGCTTTCTGCAGAGCGACCCACTACCTCAGGCAGAAGCCCCGAGCAGGTTTTGCACGAGGTGTTCGGGTATGAATCCTTCCGGCCGCTGCAGGGGGAGATTATCCACGAAGTGGCTTCTGGCGGTGATGCGCTGGTGTTGATGCCCACCGGCGGTGGTAAGTCGCTTTGTTATCAGGTGCCTGCCCTTGTTCGCTCAGGTACCGCCATTGTTATCTCGCCACTGATCGCCTTGATGCATGACCAGGTTGCCGCACTTCGTGAGCTGGGCGTGCGGGCAGCGTTTTTGAATTCCACCATGGATTTTGAGCAAGCCCGCGCTACGGAATATGCGCTGAGCACTGGCGAGTTGGATCTTCTGTATTGTGCACCAGAGCGGCTGATACAACCTCGTACACTTGAGTTGCTACACGACGCGTCTATCTCGTTGTTTGCCATCGACGAAGCTCACTGTGTGTCCCAGTGGGGGCATGATTTCCGCTCCGATTACTTGCAGTTGGCGGTACTGGCTAACGAATTCCCGTCGATTCCCCGGGTTGCGTTAACGGCGACAGCCGACGAACGCACTCGCAAAGAGATTGCCGAAAGGCTCTCTCTCACAGAAGCACGGCACTTTATTAGTGGCTTTGATCGCCCAAACATTCAGTATCGCATTGCTCCAAAAACTAATGCAAACAAACAGTTGCTTGAGTTTATAAAAGCAGAACATGAAGAGCATTGCGGGATTGTTTACTGCTTATCCCGTAACAAAGTTGATGCCACCGCTAAGATGCTGGCGCAGAAAGGTTATACCGCTCTGCCCTACCATGCAGGACTTCCTGCAAACGACAGGGCTCATCATCAAGAGCGTTTTCTGCGGGAAGACGGAGTGATTATCGTTGCCACCATAGCGTTCGGCATGGGCATTGATAAACCCGATGTACGCTTTGTGGCGCATCTTGATTTGCCCAAAAGCCTGGAAGCCTATTATCAGGAAACCGGCCGTGCCGGTCGTGACGGAAACCCATCTACTGCCTGGATGGTCTACGGCCTACAAGATGTCATCAAGCTGCGGCAGATGCTGGAAGCATCCCAAGGTAATGATCATTTTAAGCGTATAGAGCGGCAAAAGCTGGATGCCATGTTGGGCCTTTGTGAGGTCACCAAATGCCGCCGGCAAGTCTTGCTGAATTATTTTGGTGATGAGCTGGAGACGCCCTGCGGTAACTGCGACACCTGCCTGAACCCACCAGAAACCTGGGACGGCACCGTAGCTGTACAAAAAGCTCTGTCTTGTGTGTTCCGCACCGGGCAGCGCTTTGGCGTTACCTACCTGATTGACGTGTTGCGCGGATCGGAAAACGAACGGGTTAGGCAGTCGGGGCACCACCAGGTATCAACCTACGGCATCGGAACAGAGCTTTCTGTTAACGAGTGGAAGTCGGTATTCCGTCAACTGGTAGCTAACGGCTACCTGCGGGCTGATCCCGAAGGCTATGGCGCCTTGCAGCTTACTGAACAATGCAGGCCCCTGCTAAAGGGCGAGCATAAAGTTGAGCTGCGCAAAGACCCAGTGGTGGAAAAATCGGCTGGGCGCGCCTCAGGTGCCAGGGCCGGCAGTGCGGTGAAGGATCAAGTTACAGATCACGCAGGCTGGGAAGCTCTACGGGCCTGCCGCAAGGAGCTTGCGGATAAACAGGGGGTGCCGCCGTATGTGATTTTTCACGACACCACCCTGTTTGACATGCTTGAGCGCAAACCGAAAACGCTTGATGACCTTGCCGGCGTAAGCGGCGTGGGCGCAGCCAAGTTAGAGAAATACGGCGAAATTTTCCTCGCCGCCATTGCGCAGCTAGATCGGGCCTGAGGCAATGCTCCCACCTGTCCCTTATACAGCGGGCTGAAAGCCCTTCTTGCGAACCCGGTACTGCGCGATGGATGTAGCAACGTGATTGCCCTCCATGTCGCGCAGCTCCCCTTCCAGAGTGAACTTCGCCCGACCTGTGGCATCGGCATCCGCAAGAATCCCGGCTACCTCTTCGGGTGACAAAGAGAACTCCACAGTGACATCCGAATTCGCTGGCAGCAGGAACTGCAGGGTCATTTCTTTCAGTATCGGCGTGTAGGCCGGGCCAAGATCAAACAGCGTTAACACCCCACCAGGAATTTCTGCCACAAGAAAGTAGGCACCGGCATAAAGGCTGCCAAAGTGGTTTTTGTTGCCTTTTAGTTGAATGCGCGCACGCACGTAGCCGGGGCGGACTTCTTCCACGCTGAATCGATTCCGGGGCGCGAACGGGATCGACAGCCCTATGAGGCGGTTAACGGCAGCGTAGCCTCCGGTTTTCTTTAACCACTCCACCGGTTGCGCCAGGGTTGCCTTGGGATCCGTGGTCGAAATCCATTGCCCAGTTGCCCCGATAATACTGTCTATTAACGCCATCATTCCGCTCCTGATATTTGGTTGCGTCAGATGATTACAACGCCCGGCACACATCGCAACACTCTTTTACAATATTTTGAAAGGATTCACCGCTCCCCCGTCGCTTTCTGATCTAAAGTGTCAGGGTCAGGAATATGTTGATTATGACAGTGCAGCCTGCTTATCGGTTGCCGGAACGGATTCAGTAGAATATGCAAAAGGATTCGGATTGTGCGATATGCCCTTAGTTCTTTAGCCTGCAGTCATGGGGGTTTAAAATCGTTTGCGGTCACTGGGCTGTCCCTGACGCTCCTTTGTGCCTCCCTATGGAGCGGCTTCGTTCACGCAAATCGGGGCAAAGGTATTATTGAGACACCGTTGGCACCCGCGACATCCGCAGCCTTTGCCAATCCTGTAAACGCTTCTGCACACGACTATATTCTGTGGTATCGGAATTACGACAGCCCCGCAATTTACGCTTTAGTGAATCTGGCACTGAAAAAAACGCCCGAGTATGGGGAGTTTCGCGTTCTCCGTAGCCGCGAACTGAGCCAGGGTCGGGCATTGCGCGAATTGGCGCGGGGCGATCACCGCTTGGTAGACATCGCCAATGTGGCGACATCGGCAGAGCGCGAGAGCGTTCTAACCCCTGTACCGGTTCCAGTGGACGGCGGGCTGCTTGGCTTTCGCGTGTGCGTGATCATGCCTGAAAGTCTTCCGTTGTTTCAGGGCATACACTCCCTCGCGGATCTTCGTGAAAGCGGTGTGCGAATTGGCCAAGGGGATCACTGGCCCGACACCCCCGTTCTAAAAAAGAATGAAATTCCGGTGATCACCCACTCCCGCTACGAAATTTTATTTGGAATGCTGAGGAAAAAGCGCTTTGATTGCTTTGCCAGGGGGGTCAGTGAAGTTGCCAACGATCTTCAAATCGAAAATGACCCAGAGCTGACCATAGAGCCCGGCCTTGTGCTGGCTTATCCTATGCCATCGTATCTGTTTGTCGGCCCAGACGACCAGGTAACCGCTCACCGCTTACAGTTGGGAATGGAGCGCGCCATTCGGGATGGCAGCTTCAGTGTGTTCCTTGATCAGTATTACGGTGCTGCGGTCAAAGACCTCGATCTGGGTAGGCGCACCATCATTGTTCTCGACAACCCGTTCTTGAGTGAAGAGTCGGGCAATGTTGGGCGCCAGACACTGAATAACCTTCGCTGGCGCATCGAGATGCTTAGCCGCTGACCCCAATTCAGACGCGGAAGCGGGAAACGTTTCCATCAAGAACTTGGCCTATCTGCTCAATGTGGCCGCTGTATACATCGTTCTCGCTCGCTGCCGCTGCAGCTTCCTGGCCTTGGTCGGCAATGCGGGTAATTGATGCGTTCAACTCTTCGGTAACCGACGTCTGTTCTTCAGAAGCCGTCGCAATCTGCGAGGTCATCTGACTGATGGCAGTAATGGAGTCGGCGATTCGGTTCAGGGAATCCATAGCATCCTGTGCCTTTTCCATACTGACGTTAGACACGGCCGTTGAAGCTTTCATAACGTCTACCGCATCACTGGCACCTTTTTGCAGGCGCTCGATCATGCTGTTGATTTCTTCTGTGCTGGTTTGGGTGCGCTGAGCAAGGTTTCTCACCTCATCGGCAACCACCGCAAAACCGCGCCCGGCATCCCCGGCTCGTGCAGCTTCAATAGCTGCGTTCAAGGCCAGCAGGTTGGTCTGTTGAGCAATGCCCTGAATAACTTCCAGCACGGATGTGATGGACGCAACATCCCTGCCCAGAGCATCTATAACTTCGGCAGCTGCGCTGACTTCGCGGGACAGCTTTTGTACAGCATCCCGGGATGCGGATACCGTTTCCAGAGACGCCCGGCTGTCATCATCGGCGGTGTTCGCCGCATCCGCTGTTTGTTGGGCGTTCTGCGCAATTTCATTGGCAGCGGCGGACATTTCATTGATAGCCGCCGCAACCATATCCACCTCCGTTTGCTGGTTATCAACACTCGTGCGGGTCGTTTTTGCGGTGTTTCGCAGGGCAGTTACATTGGTGGCCAGCTCGGTACTGCCTTGCTGTACTTCACGGACCACTTCGTGGATTTTCTCCACAAACTGGTTAAAGCTTGCGGCCAGTTGGCCAAACTCATCACGGGCACTGTCGTCCAGGCGCTGGGTCAGGTCTGCATCGTTTGAGCCAATATCCGCCATAGCCGTATTCAGCCGGCGAACCGGAGTCATCAGCGTACTAATGCCAAAGTGAAGCACAACCAGGGAAATCAGCAGCCCGATTATGGCGATAATTATGCCTGTCATTACGGCACTGCGTAGCGGCGCGTTAATCTTGTCCTCGTTTACAAATGTGCCCAGGTACCAGTCAACGCCACGGGCTTGACTGATTGCGTGAAAGCTTGCGTTCCACGGAATGTCATCCTTCACATAGGTGTGCTCGTTGCCCTTGAAGTTTGGAGCCTCACCAATTAATGCCCTAATGTTTTTACCAATAAGCTTTTGGTCGGGGTGATAAAGTACCGTGCCCTCATGGCTGATCAGCGTGGCATAACCCGTGCCGGCCAGATCGATCACAGACAACATGTCATCGATGGTCTTCAGGGTAATATCAGCGCCTGCAACACCCTGATATGGCCCACGTGTTACAGGTGCCAAGCTGGAAATAACGAACTCGCCAGTGCTGGCATCCAGGTAGGGCTGGGTAAAAGACGAACGGCCCATGTCCATTGCTTTTTGGTACCAAGGGCGGGTGCGGGGGTCGTAGTCCGCCGGTAGCGAATCGGTATCTGCCTGTGTTTTCATCAACATGTAGCCATCGTTACGGCCCACATACACATCCTTGAAGTTACCACCTGTGGAAATCGCCATAAGCAGGGAGCGTGCCTGCTGGTCGTCGGCAACCGTTTCTAACGCCTTGGCGGTGGCCTCGGTCATTACAAGCCGCGTATTGAGCCATTCTGCAATACTGGACGTATTCTGGACTGCTGTGCTTTCGATCAACTCATCCACGTATGTTTCAGTGGTGTTTTTTAAACGAAGGTTACTGGAAACTGTCAAGGCAGCCATCATTAGGATGAGTAGAATACCGAAGGCGACCAATAACTTTTGACCGAATTTAAGATGCACGACGTACTCCAAATTTAGGTGTTGATTAGTTTTCGGCTGCGTGTGCGAACTCTTTAATGCCTTCTGATAAACTTGCGTGATTAATCCATCTCACCGCCATACAGGAGCCTGCTGAATGGCCCATGAAGAACTGCACCTCAACCTCCGCAACCTAACGCTTGATGATTACGATCAGCTTCAGGTACTTATGGATCGCGTGTACGACGACATAGGCGGTGCTTGGCCCAGAGACACCATTAAGGCACTGGTTGAACAGTTCCCGGATGGACAGATTTGTATTGAGGATAAGGGCCAGTTGGTGGCCGTTGCCCTGACGGTATCTGTTAAATATGAGCGTTTTAGTAACCCGCACACATACGATGACCTGATTCTGCGCAACGAACAGATCTGGCATAACCCTACAGGCGATTCCCTGTATGGGCTGGATGTATTCATTCATCCGGAATACCGCGGGTACCGGCTTGGGCGTCGCCTGTATGAGGCCCGCAAGGAGCTCTGCCGCTCGATAAACCTGCGAGCCATCCTTGCTGGTGGGCGCATACCTGGCTACTACAAATACTCAGATCAGCACTCGCCCGCCGAATACATTGATCGCGTTGACCGTAGAGATATCTACGATCCGATTCTGAGCTTTCAGCTTTCCAACGACTTCCAGGTCACCCGGTTGATGCACAAATACCTGCCGGAGGATGAAAAATCTCTTGGGTACGCAACCTTGCTGGAATGGCGGAACATTCTCTATACCCCGCCCTCCTCGGTGTTGAACGAAAAGAAAACCCAGGTTCGCATGGGCGCCGTTCAATGGCAGATGCGTGAATTTGGATCGGTTGAAGAGGTGCTGGAACAGGTTGAGTACTTTGTAGACGCGCTCTCTGACTACAAGAGCGACTTTGCGTTGTTCCCGGAGTTTTTCAACGCGCCATTGATGGGGCTGACCGATCAGGTAGACCAAACCCGTGCTATCCGCTTCCTTGCCGGTTTCACTCAGCAGTTCCGGGATCGCATGTCTGATATGGCGGTAAGCTATAACATCAACATCATCACCGGCTCTATGCCCCTGCTTGAAAACGACCGCGTCTACAATGTCTCCTATCTGTGCCACCGCGATGGACGGGTAGACGAGCAGCGCAAGATCCACATTACGCCCCACGAGCGCCGTGACTGGGTTGTAGAAGGTGGTAATCAGTTTGAAGTTTTCGATACAGATGCAGGGCGTGTTGCGATTATGATCTGCTACGACATCGAATTCCCAGAGCTTGGGCGAATTGCAGCCAGTAAAGACGTGGATATTATCTGCGTGCCATTTTGGACAGACACCAAAAACAGCTATTTGCGGGTACGCCACTGTGCCCAGGCCCGGGCCATTGAAAACGAATGCTACGTGGTCATCACTGGCAGTGTTGGCAACCTGCCAAAGGTAGAAAACCTAGATGTGCAATACGCTCAGTCTTCGGCCTTCTCGCCCTCGGACTTTTCGTTTCCTCACGATGCTGTACTGGCAGAGACCACGCCTAATACCGAGATGATCATGTTCTCGGACATGGATTTGGAAAAGCTCACATTGGTCCGCAACGAAGGGTCGGTAACCAACCTTAAAGACCGTCGAGTTGATATGTACCAAATTATCACCAAATAGACATTGAAGAACGGCCTCAGAGAGTTATCGTAGCGCACTGATGGCGTTGCGAAACTTTTAGTCAGCGACTATTGTTTAATCAATAACAAGCCAGCCTTTGCAGAGATTTTGTATCCATGAAGGAAGCGTTACCCGATCTTGTAGCCCATTTCAGCGTTCGACGAGGCCTGTTCCGTAAGGAACGGGTTGAAGCCGAGCTTTTTGAGCTGGACTCCTACGGTTGCGTTATGAAAACAGACAAAATGTTCAACCCCGGCGACACAGTCGTATTGGATCTGATCATGGATATGCCGTTCGATAAAATCCGCGCGGAGAACCTTTCAGGCTTGGTTACTGAGCGCAGAAAGCACTGCAGCAATTTCTTCTACTCTATTGATTTTTCGGGCTTTAACTCTGGTGATGATGCAGCTCTAGAAGAAAAGCTACGCCGTATCAGAGAAGTGCTATCCAAAAAGCAGTCGCTAAAATCCCGTCGTTCCTCAGGTTCCTTGCCGGGTTTCCGGCAGATGGCCTGATCACTATTATCCGTTCTATCTGCCATAAAGGAGACACCCCCATGGGGAAGAAAGCTAAATCGAGCGTTGATAAGATCGTAAAAAAGGTCAACAAGGAATTTGAGAAAACGTCATCCCAAATCGAAAACCTGATCGGCGATGCAATGAAGCAGTTCGACACATTGCAACACCAGGTTCAGGATCCGGTTCGTAAGCTTATGAAAGAAATTGATGAGCTTCGCGAGCGCGAAATGAAACGTTTTAGCGATGAATTTGAGCGTCGCATGGATGAGTTCCATGAACTGCAATCCAGCGTACTAGAACGCTTGGGTGTCGCCTCTAAAGAAGACATCCGCAAAGCTGAAAAAGAAAGCAAAAAAGAACTTAAGAAAGCGCCCGCTGCAAACAAGCCGGCGAAGAAGCCCGCAGAAAAAACCGCTGCAAAAAAAGTAGCGCCCAAAAAAGCGCCGGCCAAAAAGCCTGCCGCAAAGAAAACGCCTGCGGCCAAGAAACCAGCCGATAGAAGCAACCTTACCTTGGTAAAAGGTATTGGGCCTGCTACGGCCAAAAAGATGCAAGAGGCTGGTATTACGTCCATCGATCAGATTGCTGATCCTTCGGCAGCCGATCAGGAAAAACTGAGCGCCTTCTCGAACATCAAAGGATTTGACCAACTAACAGCCGAAGCCAAGAAAGTTAACTGATGCGAACGCCTGACCAGCCTGTTTTACGAGACATTGTTTTGATTGGCGGCGGGCACAGCCACGTCGGGGTACTCAAACGGTTTGCAATGAAACCTGTTCCCGGCGTGCGCTTGACCCTCATCTGTCGCGATACACATACCCCCTACTCCGGAATGCTGCCAGGCTACGTGGCAGGACATTACAGCTACGACGAGGTACACATTGACCTGAGCCGCCTGGCGGAATATGCCGGCGCACGTTTTTATCGTGCAGAAGCCGCAGGCATTGATCGCAACAGCAAGCGTGTGATCTGCAAAGGTCGGCCGGATGTGCCTTACGACATACTGTCGATCAATATCGGCTCATCCCCCAGAGTGAATGACGTTGAAGGCGCTTCGGAGTTTGCCGTACCGGTAAAACCAATCACCGGTTTCAACAACCGATGGCTTGCTCTGCTCTCGCGTATTGAAAGTCACGAAGGCCCGCTCACGATAGGCGTTGTGGGTGCAGGTGCGGGTGGCGTGGAGCTTACACTTGCCATGCAGTACCGGCTCAAAAATGAACTGGAACAGCGCGGTCGGGATTCCGACCAATTGCACTTTCATTTATTTGATGCCGCCAACGAAATCCTTCCCACTCACAATACGAAAGTGCGGGAGATATTTCGGAAAACACTCTCTGAGCGTGGAGTAAAGCTCCACTTGGGCTCTCCGGTAGAAAAAGTCGGTGACAAGCTTTTGCGCACGGCCTCCGGCGAAACCCTGCAAGCAGACGAAGTTCTTTGGGTAACCAGAGCCAGCGGGCCAGCTTGGCTGGAAGAAACCGGCCTGGCGCTGGACGATGGCCTGTTCCTGCAGGTGCGAGACACCCTGCAGGTTGAAAACGACGACAGCATTTTTGCCGCAGGCGATATAGCCAATGTCACTAACCACCCCCGGGAAAAAGCCGGTGTATTTGCGGTACGCCAAGGCCCGCCTTTGGCGGACAACCTCAAACGCATGGCGTTAGGCAAAACACCCAAAGATTTTCACCCCCAGAAAAAATGGTTAGCGCTGATCAGTACCGGGGACAAATACGCGATCGCCTCTCGCGGCGATATGCAGTTTGATGGTGCCTTGGTGTGGCGCTGGAAAGACTGGATAGACCGCCGGTTTATGGATAAATTCACCGACCTGCCCCCCATGGAAGAAGCCTCTGCTCTGCCCGATACCGCAGCAGCGCAGAACCCAGAGGAAGCATCGCAGGCTATTTCTGCTGTCGCCATGCGCTGCGGCGGGTGCGGCGCCAAAGTGGGTAGCACAGTGCTTTCACGGGCACTGGGTGAACTCCGCCCCATAGAACGGGACGATATTCTGATAGGCCTGCACGCGCCAGATGATGCAGCCGTTCTGCGAGTTCCACCGGGAATGGCTGTCGTGCATACCGTCGACTTCTTCCGGGCGTTTATTGACGACCCCTATACGTTTGGTCGCGTCGCTGCCAACCACGCCTTGGGTGACGTTTTTGCCATGGGCGCTGAAGCTCAGAGCGCTACTGCGGTAGCTACAGTGCCTTACGGTATCGAATCCAAAGTGGAAGATGTGGTCTTCCAGATGATGTCTGGTGCAGTGGATGTTCTGAATGAAGCCGGCTGCGCACTGGTTGGCGGGCATACCGGTGAAGGCCGTGAGCTTGCACTGGGCTTTGCAGTAAATGGCCTGATTAATCCGGACGAGGTGATGAGCAAAGGCGGCTTGCGCGCCGGCGATGTACTCATCATTACTAAGCCCATAGGTACCGGAACGCTGTTTGCGGCCCACGCGCTCCTGGCCGCCAAAGGCCGTTGGATTGATGTCGCCCTGGCCTCCATGGTGCAGTCAAATAAAGCTGCAGCAGACTGCCTGCGAAGCTTCGGCTCCAAAGCCTGTACGGACGTGACGGGTTTCGGCCTATTAGGCCACTTGGTTGAGATGACCCGGCCGTCTGGCGTGGATGCCGAGCTGGATCTCTCTGCGATTCCTATCCTGCCTGGCGCGGAAGAAACCGCAGCAGCGGGCATTCTCAGCTCGTTGCAACCGGCCAATATACGCCTGCGGCGTGGTATTCGGGATCAGGAAAAGTGGGTAAATCACCCGCGCTACCCCCTGATTTTTGATCCACAAACCGCCGGTGGCTTGCTGGCAAGCGTTGCGGCAGATAAAGCAGAAGAGTGTGTGCGAGCGCTCAAAGCGCTTGGTTATCCGCACACCGCAATCATCGGCCGGGTAATGCCCCAGGATGAAAGCGGGCCCATTGAGCCAATCACGTTAACAGAGTGAGCTTAAGTATTTTTCCTGGAGCGGCGCTGCACTGCGAGTGCAAGCGCCTGTTCCAGGGATTCCAGCTCTTTCTCCGGCGTAAACCGGCTGGCGAGTTGTCCAACATGCTCCCGCAACTGCTCCAGAAACCGCGAATCATTCTCTGCACGTTCGAGTACTTTCGCTAGCGCTTGAGTATCGCCTACAGGGTAGTAACCGCGGTAATCCTCACCAAGCAGCCCAGTATTGCCGGAAATATCCGAGGCAATAACAGGTAAGCCCGCGCGACAGGCTTCCGACACCACGTTAGCCCCACCCTCCATCACAGAACTCATCACCAACAACCGGCTTTCTGCCATCAGCTTGGCGACATCGGTTTTCTCTAACTCGCCAAGCCACCTAAAGCGCGGGTTTTCCTTCAATTCCTGATTTGCGAGGCTTTCCCAGTGTTCATTGTGAGCCTTGCCCGCGCATGAGACCCGAATGCGGGAGTCAGCGGGTAGTCGCCGGGCCGCTTTGGCCGCCCGAAGAGAGTCTTTTTCGGCTCGAAGATGCCCAATTACGCAAATATCAAAATAAGGCGATTCAGAGAACACTTTTCCCGACTGGCCTGTAGGTCTATCAGCAGACTGAAAAAGCGTAACCAATTTGTCCCTGAAAGCCCCTGGAATATCGTCACCCACCTGCGCATGCAAACCGATCAGCGCATCGGCCGCCTGCATGGAATAATGAGTTTGCTCAGGGTATTGGTGTTGGTGCAGGTAAATATCCGTTCCGGTTAAAGCCACAACCAAAGGTTTGCCTGGCCATGTCTCCCGAAAGAGCCGCACTGCCTCATGGCTGCGCCAGGCATGCAGCGCAAGAAATAGGTCACAAGGCTCACCGTGATACGCTGTGACAATGGATATCTTATGCCCTGCCTGTTCCAGCAACGCTTGCCAGCGTTCTGCGGTTGCCCGGTTACCAGCCTTCGAACCTGGCGCCGCCGGCGTGATCATGATGATATCCATAAGCCTCTTTGGTATAACCTACCCCTTTCAGGGTCTGGATAGAATTTTGATAGACTTGCATGGCAGTTTAATAGAATAGTGCCCGGATACTTGACCTATTTAAACCCGTAATCCGTATAGCTGTTCAGGGTTAAGGGGAATCAGAGTATCCTGCACCTTTGCTTTATCAACCATAAAACCGATCAAGGATTTCAAATGGCTTTGAATCTTATACGGAAGTTGATGCTTTCCAGCTTTTTGTGTGTCACCGCTGCGGCCGCGTCTGCGGAGACGTTCGTGTTCACGGCAATCCCAGATGAAGACGAAACCAAATTGGTAGAACGTTTTCGCGGTGTAGCGGATTACCTCTCTGAGCAACTCGATGTTGATGTACGCTATATCCCGGTGAAGTCCTACGCCGCTGCGGTTTCAGCATTCCGCAACAACCAGGTTCAGTTGGCATGGTTTGGCGGTCTTTCTGGTGTACAGGCCCGCAGGCTGGTCCCAGACTCTGAAGCCATCGCTCAAGGCGTTGAAGACGAAGCGTTCGAAACCTACTTTATTGCTAATACCAACACAGGTATTAAGCCCGCCGACGAACTTTCCGAGCTGAAAGACGAGCTGCAAGGAAAAACCTTCACCTTCGGATCCAAAGGCTCCACTTCTGGCCGCCTCATGCCCGAGTTTTATGTGCGTGACACCTTTGATTCAAAGCCCGAAGATTTTTTCTCACGGGTTGGTTTCAGTGGCAACCACACACGCACACTTCGGTTGGTAGAGTCCGGCACCTACGATGTTGGCGCGCTTAACTTCCAGGTTTGGCAGAAAGAGCTGGGCGACGGCAATATTGATACCGATGCCGTTCAAGTCATTTGGAAAACACCGGCCTACCCGGATTACCAGTGGACCATTCGTGGTGATGTGAACGAGCGTTTTGGTGAAGGCTTTAAGCAACGCGTTACCGAAGCTCTGTTGAACCTGGACGATCCCGAGCTTCTGGAAAGCTTCCCGCGCTCAGGCTTTATTCCTGCCTCCAACGGCGACTATGAACCCATTCGTAAAACAGCTGAAGAGATCGGAATCCTAGATTGATGTCAGGTTACGATCTTTCTGGCCTTAAGGCCTCATTCAGCGGCAAGCGGGTCATAGGCCCGATGTCGCTGAAGGTTAATCCGGGCGATAAAATTGGGCTTGTGGGTAAAAGTGGCGCGGGTAAATCCACGCTCATTCGCCTGATTCACGAACGAGTTAACCGGGATTCGTCACTTATCCCGCAAGACCTGGGTTTGGTGAATGCCCTGTCAGTGTTCCACAACGTATTTATGGGGCAGCTGGATAAGCACGCCACCTGGTACAACACGGTGACGCTGGCCCGGCCGTTCGCGAAAGACCGTGCCGAGGTGAACACACTGTTGCAGTCCCTTGGTATGACAGAAAAACTCTGGACACCCGCAGCCTCTCTTTCCGGGGGGCAGCGCCAGCGTGTGGCTATTGCTCGGGCACTGTATCGAAATGCAGCGGTGCTGCTGGCAGATGAGCCGGTTTCTGCGCTCGATGGCCCTATGGCAAACTCGGTCATGACGCTGCTTCGGACGCGCTTTTCCACCAGTATTATTGCACTGCACGATGTGGATTTGGCGCTTAATTATTGCACCAGAATCGTGGGTATTCACGATGGCCAGGTTGCGCTGGATCAACCAAGCGCAGCCCTTACATCTTCAGACATTATGTCTCTTTACTAGGTAACACGGCCCGTTCAATGTTCTCTTCCCCGACGGTTCGTACCAGTCTCATTTTCCTTGCCATCGCCTTGGCCGGGCTGCTGTTTGCGGATATTGCCATCACCGCATCCAATCCCTGGCGGGATCTTGGTAACTTCTTCCTGGGAATGGTAACGCCTAACTTTTTTAGCAGCGAAGGATTGATGACCGCGCTTTTAAGAACGGTCGCCTTTGCGTTCGTTGGGGTTGCTCTTGGCGGTGCTGCCGGGTTCCTGCTCGCCCTGGTTTACCGATCTTTGCCGGTGCGGATGTTCTGTGCGTTTGTCCGCGCTATCCATGAGCTGTTCTGGGCACTTATCTTTCTGCAGTTTTTCGGATTTCACCCGCTCACCGGTGTGCTGGCGATCGCTATCCCCTATGCAGGAATTTTCGCCAAGGTGTATTCCGAAATCCTGGAAGAAGCCGACCCCGAACCCGGGCGCGTTCTGCCGCCTGGTACTAGCAACATCACGGCGTTTCTCTACACCCGTATTCCCGACTGCTGGGTGAAGATGCGCACCTATACCGCGTACCGGCTGGAATGTGGTTTGCGCTCCAGTGCAATTCTTGGCTTCGTCGGCTTGCCAACACTTGGCTTTTATCTGGAGGCCTCGTTCTCTCAGGGCTTGTATTCCGATGCCGGCGCCATGTTGATTCTATTCTATGTATTGATCGCCACCATGCCTCTGTGGGTGCGGCCGAGGCTTCTACCGGTATACATTCTTGCGGCCCCCTTCTTTCTTGGCGAAGGCTTACCTATTGTTTGGGGCAACGTGCAGCGCTTTTTCACCGAAGACATTGTCCCGGCTCCACTGCGCAATGGAGAAGGCCTGGAGGGGCTGACACCCTGGCTCACTGATTTGATGGTCAATGAAGCCATGCCAGGCATCTGGAACACCATTGTGCTCACCCAGATTGCGCTTGTGGCGACAGGAATTATATCGCTGTTGGCATTCCCCCTGATTTCCAACCATTTTGGCGGGCCAATAAGGCGTAATGCCGGCCACGTGGTACTGGTGATTGCGCGCTCTACGCCGGAGTACATTCTGGCTTATATTCTATTGCAGCTTTGGGGACCTTCCATGTTGCCCGCAATTGTCGCGTTGGCGCTGCACAACGGCGGCATCATCGGGCATCTGATAGGTAGGCAAACCAGCTCAACAAAACTTCGCGCCGACGCAGCAACCGGGTTTAACCGGTACAGCTGGGAACTGGTGCCCCGAGTGTATCGCTCCTTCCTGGCGTTTTTGTTCTATCGCTGGGAAATTATCATGCGGGAAACGGCCATTCTGGGGATTCTGGGGATATACACTTTGGGTTTTTATGTAGACAGCGCCATACAGAATATTCGGTTTGATCGTGCCATGGTGCTGATACTGGTAACTGCCCTGCTCAACATTGGAGTTGATACGCTTGGGCGGTATATTCGCCGCAAGCTCGCCCTGCAAACCATGCCGACCTGCTGAAATACCCTTCCAGAGATCGGCATGTTTCTTCCAGCTTTATTAACTGTGTACCGCTTACACCATCAATTTATAAAACAGGACCAATGGTGGCGATAACGTTGTGCCATATCCGCCTGTGGTAATGCCATGCGAGAACCGTGGGCAAGGTAACCACTTCAGAGCGGGTGATATAACTCTGCTGGCGCTCCGCGATGGCCAGTGTTGTGGCCTTATCCTGCAAGAGAATATTGTTTTCGTAGTTCAGATCAAAACTGCGTAAATCGAGGTTCGACGATCCGACCAGGCTAATCTTGCCGTCGATGGTGAGGGTTTTTGCATGCAGAAGCCCTCCATTGAACTCATGAATAATGCAGCCAGCATCAAGCAGCCGGTGATAATAGCTGCGACTGGCAGCGGCCACAATCCAGCTGTCATTTACTTTGGGAAAAATCAGCGCAACGATTACGCCCCTGTAGGCAGCCGCACATAACGCCTCAAGAACCGTAGCGTCGGGAACAAAGTAAGGTGTAGAAAGTGTGAGTTCACTTTGGGCGCACGCAATGAGATTGGCAAAAAGGTGTGGCGTGGCGCCGTGACGCTCGGTTGGCCCAACACCCATAACCTGCGCAGGGAACCCTCCGTTGCCCCGACCCGAGGATAACGGAATGCCATCCAGGGATTCGTTGGTGGCCTGCATCCAATCGCTGGCAAACAGCAGTTGATTCTGGACCACCACCGGCCCGGTAAACCGCAGCATGATATCCACCCAAGGGGCATACTTGGCTTTAACCAAAAACTCCGGATCAGCGGAGTTTCGACTACCACAATAGGTGATCCGTGAGTCTATTACGGTGATTTTACGATGGTTTCGGAGGTCCATCCGGCTGGTCAGAATGGTGTGGATAGGGTGCTTCAGCGACAGCGCAACAGCCATATGAACGCCCGCCTCTTTCATGCGCTGCCAAAGCCCGGAGTTAATCAGTGCACGGGACCCCAGACCATCCGCCATGGCGCGACAGATAATCCCTCTGTGAGCTGCGCGTATCAATGCCTCAGCGATGGCATGGCCGGTGTTGTCATCAAGCCAGATGTAATACAGCACGTGCACGTGGTCTGCGGCCGAATCAATGTCAGCAACCATACGCGTAAGCGTTTCATCCCCATCACGCATCAACTCTGCCTTGTTACCTGTTGATGGGTGGAACCCGTTAATTGATCCAGCGTAGCGGAATGCAGGCCGGTAAACCGGCTCAATCAGTTTTTCAGTATTGGCCACATCCCCCATAAACCAAGAGGCTTTGGCCCAGATTTCCTCGAATACCTCTTTGTGCCGCTTGCTCGCTCGGTTACCGATATCTGTTTCGCCGAACAGAAAGTAAATTCCGCTGCCAAAATAAGGCAAGAGGTTGAGAACGATAAACCAGGCAAGTCGCCCGGGGGGCGAAAGATCATCACGAAGCATAATCCGAATAGTGAAGGTAAGAACCAAAAGTGTGTGGAGTATCAGAATAACGGTCATCAGGCTGCCTTTGAGGATACTGAATCCATGGTTCTTTCACTAACCTCTGCGAAGTTGGTCACAGCTTTTGCAACAGAGTCGATTTTTAAGGCGTTTATGGCTAAAAGTTTGCGGTAACTGAAGAATACAATCCGTTACAATCCGGAAACGTTCTGCAAAATCCAAGGTAGACATCTCATGATCGACGGACTTGTTGCGCTTACTCAGGCCGCCCTACTGATTTTGCTCGCAACCCTGGTATGGCGAATGCTTATGCTTGCGCGCTCCGAACCGCTGGTAGCCAGGCCCGGACACCAGCCGGTACCGCTAGCACACAATAGAAAACCGGTGTTACGACAGCATAAACGCCTCGCTTCAACCGATCGTACAGAGTTGTTTACCCAGCTGCACATCCTTGCAGGGCTTCAGGAGCGGGATTGCCGAATAAGCGGGCTGCAACTTGGCGAGGTGCCGGAGGCGGTTCGTGCATACGCGGCAGCCTGGCTATACGGCGCCGGTTGTGCCCTGTGTAACCAATCAGAACGGCACAGTGATACACTTGCTGGTTTGGTGGCGCAAATTGCCAACAGAAAAACCGGGATCCGGCAGGCAGAGGCCGTGCAAGCCATTGCAACACTGACATCCTGCGGCGTGTTGCTGGCCTGTTTCCGCGCCGGGCTTGATGGCGCGGAATACTGGCAGAGCCACCAGTACGTGCAGCCTGAAAACAGCCTTTACGCCGCCATTACTGCAAATGCACTGTTCTGATTTCCTAATGCTTTTTGTGTTGCTCCAGCACCCAGCTTGTTCCCAGCGGAATAGGCTCTGCCTGGTCTGGCTTGTCGGCCGGTACGCCTGCAACAGACGGGCGGGTATACGCACCCTCCTCGGTTGATGCCATAGACTCCATATCCACCGAAAGAACCAGGTAAGTAATGCCTTCTGAAACCACTCTGGCCCGGTGAGTGAGGCCGAAAACAAAGCGACAATAGTCCAGCTTCAACTGCATCAGATCCTGCTCTGCTTTGCGAATCTTCCGCAGCAGTACTTTTTGTACACTTTCCCCGTATTCCATCACGTTTTCTCTGAAGTTAGGCCGATTTTTCGCACGAGTTTACACCTTCCTGAGATTTTGTCAGCCGGGATGCCTATTCAAACAAACCCCATATGGAGGCCTCAGTGATTCCTACTCTGAAATACCAGCTTTAGTGGAACCGCTTCTGAAAGGGCCTTCTGTCCTTGCTGAAGATCAACACGCCACACCATCTCGGCACCCGTTGTGCACAAAGGTGCCGTAAAATGGGCTGAATATTGACCTTTTTGTCCTTGGCGCAGTGGTACTGGGTACTCCCCCATATACATGGATTCACCGCGCAATACCGCCAGGAACCGCTCCTGCTCCATGGGTGCGTGAACGGTTAACTGGTATTGTGCACTCTGCCCCTCGCCGACCATAACTTGCAGGCCAACTTTCCAGAGCCCAGCTTCTGTTTTCCACTCACAGGGGCCGGCCAACAGATCACAGACAGGTTGATCCCTCACCGGGAGTGCATTATCGGTGGTTGGCAGCATACCCGTGCTGAACACAACCACTGAAATCAGGCCCAAAATGAGACCTATAAACACAATCGCTCGTAACATACAGATAATCCGTTGAAACCCGTGCAGATGCCAAAGCGGCATTATGGACACTATCTGTATTAAGGCAAAGATTTCTAAACCGGCGCCAGACATGAGAAAATGCTGCGCCTTTATCTCTGACTCATTTTCAGCAACAGGATACGCCCGTGCAGCCGGATATTTCCGTTAAGAACCTCAACAAGGTTTATGAGGGCGGTTTTCAGGCCCTGAAAAACATCAACCTGGAAATCAACCGGGGCGAGATTTTTGCCCTGCTCGGTCCAAATGGGGCGGGCAAAACCACGATGATCAGCATCATTTGCGGCATTGCCAACATGTCGTCCGGTGAGGTAAAAGCCGCTGGGTATGACATTGTTAAAGATTACCGCAAAGCCCGCGAAACCATCGGTTTGGTGCCGCAAGAGCTAAATACAGACTCGTTTGAAACCGTGTGGAATGCTGTGTCATTCAGCCGAGGCTTATTTGGTAAGGCGCCCAATCCTACCCACATCGAAAAAGTACTGAGGGATTTGTCGCTTTGGGACAAGCGTAATAACCGTATTATGACACTCTCCGGTGGCATGAAACGCCGTTTGATGATCGCCAAAGCGCTCTCTCACGAGCCACGGATATTGTTTCTTGATGAGCCCACGGCAGGCGTAGACGTAGAACTGCGCCGCGATATGTGGGAGATGGTTCGTAAACTTCGGGAAGACGAAGTAACCATTATCCTGACGACCCACTACATCGAAGAAGCCGAAGAAATGGCCGATCGCATTGGGGTCATTCGCCAAGGCGAAATCATTCTGGTGGAAGACAAGAACCTGCTAATGAGCAAGCTAGGCAAGAAGGAACTGCGCCTGCAGTTGCAGAGCAAGCTGGATAAAGTTCCCGGTGAATTAATACTGGAACCGGTGGAGCTCTCAGACGATGGCTACGAGCTGATCTACACCTTCGATTCCCAGCAGGAACAGGCCGGTGTGGCGCGATTGCTCCGCACCCTGAGCGACATCGGAATTGACTATCGCGATCTGCGTACCCGGGAAAGTTCCCTGGAAGAGATTTTTGTCGGCCTGGTGCACGAACAAGCCAAAGGCTAACTGGAGAAAGGCATGAATTTTCACGGTGTTAAAGCCATCTACAATTTTGAAATGTCGCGCATGAGACGCACATTGATGCAAAGCGTGCTCTCGCCGGTCATCTCTACTTGTCTGTATTTTGTGGTTTTCGGCTCTGCCATTGGTTCGCGCATGGGCGATATCGACAGCATTGAATACGCCGCATATATTATCCCCGGGCTGGTCATGCTCTCCCTGCTGATGCAAAGCATTTCCAACGCCTCGTTTGGCATCTACATGCCGAAGTTCTCGGGCACGATTTACGAAGTACTGTCTGCGCCAGTGTCTTACGTTGAAGTGGTACTGGGTTATGTGGGCGCCGCGGCGACCAAGTCTGTAATACTGGGGTTGATCATACTGGCTACGGCTCGGCTGTTCGTGGATTACAGCGTACTGCACCCCTTCTGGATGCTTTCGTTCCTCATACTGACCGCCGTAACCTTCAGCCTGTTTGGTTTCATCATCGGCATATGGGCCGACGGCTTCGAAAAACTGCAGATTGTTCCCATGATGATCGTAACCCCACTGACCTTCCTCGGTGGTACCTTCTATTCCATCGATATGCTTCCGGAAATCTGGCAAACCGTCAGCCTGTTCAACCCAGTGGTGTACCTGATCAGTGGGTTTAGGTGGGCGTTTTACGGTGTCTCTGATGTCCACATAGGGATCAGCGTAGGTATGACTCTGCTTTTCCTAACGGCTTGCATGGCGGGCATTTGGTGGATTTTCAAAACCGGCTACCGGTTGCGCTCCTGATGCAGATTCGCTGCGCTGTGCTCTGTGCTGTAACCATGTTGGCAGGTTGTTCTGGCTCTGGTGCCGCTGAGCCTTCGGCCAACCTGCCGGTTACTGCCGGCTGCTTTGTCACAGGCTCAAGCACCGTGAACGTGAGCCTGGAGCTTGCCCAGGCACCCAAAGAGCGCCGAAAAGGCTTAATGGGTAGAGAATCCCTGGCAGCCAACTCGGGCATGCTGTTTCAGTACCAAGAACAGCAGGGCCCAGATCACGGTTTTTGGATGTACCAGACCCTCATCCCGCTGGATATCGCCTACCTGGATGAGAACGGCGTAATCGGCAACATTCGGCACATGGAACCTTGCGATTCATCCAACGGCGCAAGGTGCCCCAGCTACCCTGCCGAAGTTGAGTTTGTGTCTGCTGTTGAGATGAACATCGGATTTTTCGAAGCCAACGGAATTGGCGCCGGGGACCGGCTCAAGCTTGGAAAACAGAACTGCAAAACCCGTTAACGATCCGTCCATTCAGGCTTGCGTTTATCCAGAAACGCACAAATACCTTCCCGTGCATCGTCTGCCTGCAGGTTTTCTGCCATAACCTTCGCTGTATAGTCATAGGCGTCTGCCAGTGGCATTTCCAGCTGCTTGTAAAAGGCCCCCTTACCTATCTTTAGAGTGTGCCCGGACTTTTGCGCAATGGTGCGTGCCATGGCGTATACCGTTTCATCCAGAGCCGACTCATCAACAATCCGGTTTACCAGCCCCAGCTGCTCGGCACGAGCGGCGCTGATCAATTCACCGGTAAGCAGCATTTCCATGGCGTGCTTACGGGAAACGTTGCGAGAAAGCGCCACCATGGGTGTTGAGCAGAACAACCCTATGTTCACACCCGGCGTGGCAAAACGCGCCGAATCTGCTGCCACAGCCAAATCACAGCTTGCCACCAACTGACACCCTGCCGCAGTTGCAACACCGGCCACCCGAGCAATCACGGGCTTTGGCAAATTCACAACCTGCTGCATCACCTCACTGCAGCGCTTAAACAGCGCCAACTGAAACTCATGGCTATCCAGCTGATCGCGGATTTCCTTTAGATCGTGCCCCGCGCAGAACACCTTTCCTGCGGCTGCAATAACGACTACCCGCGTAGCTTCATCGTTCGCAATCTCCGCAAGAGCTTCGGCTAGAGCATTAAGCATGTCCATGGAAAGGCTGTTGCGCCGGTCAGGCTGGTTCAATGTGAGCGTGGTGATGCCGTTGTCGTCGGTATGTCGTATCAGCAGGTCGGTCATTTATCACTACCTCGTTTGTTCAAAAAAACTTAGCTATCAGGAAACAATCAGTATCGATCAGGATGTCCCTGCTGTCGAAGCGACTTTTGTAGAACGCCCAGAGGTGGCTTGTTATAGCTGGGTTTTGCCCATAGGCTCTGTATAACACCCAATGAATCCAAAAACAGGAGGTTGCCATGTTTAACTCCAACCTACTTAAAGCGATTGTTGCGATAGCCATAATTGCGGGCGGAATCTACGTGATTGTTCTTGATGAGCCTGCTGTGCCTACCGGTGACATCAATAGCATTCGGCCTTTACCGGAGCAGTAATAAACGATGACCGTTTCCCGAACTCTGATTACTGCAATGGCGGCGACCGTTCTGTTCACCGGCTGTGACTTATTTAAAAGCCGAACGGCTGAAATCGAGAAAGAGGCAGAACCCATACCTTGGTGGGAACCCTTGGAACCAGACGTGATTATCGACGGTGACGAGTTCTACGCAGGAACCTGCTCCATCACCCAGGTAACCCGAAGTGGCAACGAAAAAACCGCGAAAGTAATATTTAAAGTTCCGTCTCAGCTTTTCACCCGTTGCACCAACAGTGGGCGTGGCCAGAAGGCGCTAGACTATGACGGAGAGTATATTATTCTGAGAGTATGCGAATTCGCCATTGGTGCAGGTGGCTGCGGCGGCGAAAGCTATAGAAGTGCCGATTTTGAGAACTGGGAAGAACACATCGGTGTTACCTGGATCAACAGCGAAGAATATGAAGCCTGGCGGAAGGTTGGCTCCAAATCTTCAAAGGCGGATTCGGTAAAAAAGGTCATCAGGGACTAATTCCTGGCATCGATGCAGATACCGGAGCGCGAGATGACACAGAACATGGAACTGATCGAGCGGATTGAGCAGATCCGCAAACTGACCCCGCTGGATGCCGCCGAAGAGCTGGCTCGGCTGCCTGCAGACGATATCCAGTTCATTCTTTCGCGGTTGCCTACGGAACAGGCGCTGACGATCGCGTCGCTTCTGGCCGAAGCAGCGGCGCCGGACGACGCGGCCACTCGCGCGGTGCTCTCCGGCACGGAAGAAACCATCGGTGAACTGATGACCCCGGTAACGGCGACCTTACCGGACAGCTACACAGTCGCTGAGGCGCTGACCTTCATGGTAAAGAGCGCCGACGTTTCCGAAATCAGTTACATATTTATAACCCAAAACGACGGCCTGGTAGGCGTGGTGGGCATGCGCGATCTTATTCTGGCTAAGCCCTCTGATGCGCTGTCTGACATTATGGTGCGCGAGCCATTCGCCTTCCAGCAGGACACACCGGTTGAAGACGCTGTCAGCGAGGTGCTTTACCGTCATTACCGCATGTACCCAGTGGTGGACGAAGAGCAGCGCGTTGTGGGCGAAGTGCGCGGTTGGAAACTGTACGAACGCATTGCCACAGAGCTCAGTGCCCAGGCAGGTTCTCAATACGGTGTGGCTAAGGAAGAACAGATCAACACCCCCGTACTGGCAGCTTTTCGCATGCGCCACCCCTGGCTGCAGGTAAACCTGATCACCGCATTCGCTGCCGCCTTTGTGGTGGGCATGTTCGAAAGCACCATCGCACAGATTGTTGCTTTGGCCGCGTTCCTGCCTGTCCTGGCTGGGCAAAGTGGCAATACCGGCTGCCAAGCCCTGGCGATCACCTTGCGCGGTATTACCCTCGGGCAAATCAACGACTACCCGATCAAACAGTTGCTTCGTAAGGAAATCCTGCTGGGCGCACTCAATGGTGCCGCCGTCGGTGTAATTGCAGGCATTGCCATGTTTGCTTATGCGCTGGCCACCGATTCTGCCAACCCGGCCATGCTCGGCCTTGTCATCTTCATAGCCATGATCGGTGCCTGCATCGGCAGCGGCATTTTCGGGGTAGCCGTGCCTCTGGTGCTCAAACGCTTCGGTGCCGACCCAGCCACTGCCAGCAGCATCTTCCTGACGACATTCACAGATATCATAGGTATGGGCCTGATGTTGTTCCTGGCGACTGCGTTAGTGCTATAGGCTGCCACGGTTGGCTCCACATCTTCAAAGGCTGTGATTAGCTTTACTTCACACCTTTAAAAAACATCGCCACTGATCCGTTACGGCTGTAAAAAATGACTTCGTTGCCAGAGGAGTCATATGTGCCAAGGCCAGTATATTCACCATTTCGGTCGTCTGCTGTGGCCCCCTCATTGGGAGCTGCGGGACAGTTTGACGCGTCGTAGGTCAACTCAAACACATTTATAGTTTTATCAGGTATGACAACTTGCCCGAGGAAAGCACAGCCGAGTTGATCTTCTCCTATAACGGCACCATCAGTGTTTATGGTGAATGTATTTGTATTATCTGTATCGAACATAGTAAATGTTCCAGACAGTTCCTCTAAGGTGACACCTAAGTCGCTAAGTTCGGGATTTCGTTGAAGCACGCTGTTTGAGGTAACCTCAGAACTCTTTGCGCGCAGATCCGCACTTTCTGCAGATCTAACCTCTCCCGACAGGGTTGCACTGGTTAGGCTCCAGGTAGAGTTCAATATATATTCCACAATCTGCCCTGAGATATTTCCAGCGTCAGAAAAACCTAAAGTACCAAAAGAATAAGAATTACGATCCAAATTCACAACGAAGTTACCCGTTGGGCTAAGCAAACTAATGCCCTCCTTGGTAGATCCGTCTGAAAACAACCTGCCTATATCGAATACACCTGATTTTAAGGCAGTCGCTTGGGCCTGAGAACTACTGCTTGAGCTACCGCCACTGCAACCGCTGAGTACAAATGCCAAACATACAACTAGAGTTCCGGTACTCGCTTGCCGTAATCCCTTCAACATCTGGATACCTCTCAACAACAATCCATTATTCCCAACATAGATCCTAGCTCTGTAACCATTTTGAGCAAGAAATCAGTTGAGGTTTTTGAGTGTTTGAAGCGTTTGGTGCAAAGAAGCTAACGAGAACCGTACGTAAAAGCGGGGAACAGGAAATAGCTGCATGTCGTCTAAGTCAGCAAATTCGCGGCGACCTAACAGTATGCGTAACTTTTGAAATGATTGGTGCTCCGGGCCGGAATCGAACCGGCACGACCCAGGGGTCGAGAGATTTTAAGTCTCTTGTGTCTACCTATTCCACCACCGGAGCATTCGGGGAGGTTTCGAGGGCCGGAATTGTATAAGGCCATGGGCGATAACGCAATTCAAAACGCCATCAGTTGGCCGCACTGATGGAATTATGGATTCGTTTTTCGGCAATTCCCTGGTGTTCGCGGGCCTTTCACCAGCGCAGTTGTTGCTCGCTGAGTAGCTTAGCCAGGCTTTCTTGCAACTCCTTTATAAATATAACCGGCAATTTTCGGGGCCTTCGGAATATAGAGGTTTTCCAATTCTTCCACGTCAAATCCGGCGTGGCGGATAAGGTCTGCGATATTGCGGTTCAGGTTGCAGCCACCTGCAAGTTTTTTCCACCCGGGGTTCACGCGGTTCTGCCATTTTTGGGTGTTTTCATCGGGTGATTCACCGTGTTCCAGGAATAGGAGCTCTCCGCCGGGCTTCAGTACGCCCTTCATCTGCAGCAGCGCAGCGCTCCAGTCGGGAATGGTGCACAGGGTGAAGGTCAGCAGAACCGTGTCCACGCTATTGTCTTCCAAAGGGATCTTCTCTCCGGGCAGGCTCAGCCATTCCACTTCAACCGGCGAGCGTTTCAGGTTGCGCTGTGCCTTGCGGCGCATACCTTCGGAGGGTTCCAGCCCGTAGACCATCTCAACAATGCCTGGGTTGTAAAATTCCAAGTTAATGCCCGAGCCCATTCCTACTTCCAGCACCCGACCTTTGGCGCGCGGCACAAGCTGGCTGCGCAATTTCATAACCTGGCCCAGGGAGCAGGCACGGTCGATGATATGTGGCAGGATTTTCTCTTCATAAAAACTCATGCATTTCACCAATAATTGTTTTTAATCAACGGATCGGACACTTTACTCAATTGGATTTGCTAACATGGCCAGTAGCATTACCTCATCTGCCGGTAATAACAATATAACAATTCAAGCTAGAGCAGCGGCTGAACGGGTTTGTTGGGCTCGTTTATTGTGACGTTAACATTACCGGAGTGTTCCTATGGAGCTAGATCCTCTCATCCTGTCGCGGATTCAGTTCGCGTTTGTTGTGTCATTCCACGCCATTTTCCCGGTGTTCACCATTGGCCTCGCTTCCTATATTGCCGTACTTGAGGGGCTTGGGTTTAAAACCAACAACCCGGTGTGGATGAAGCTGTCTTCGTTTTGGACGAAGGTGTTTGCGGTGGTCTTCGGAATGGGTGTGGTATCGGGCATCGTGATGTCGTTTCAGTTTGGAACCAACTGGAGCAACTTTGCCCAGGCCTCTGCCAACTTTCTCGGCCCCATGCTGAGCTATGAAGTTATTACGGCCTTCTTCCTGGAGGCGGCTTTCCTGGGAGTGCTGTTGTTCGGGCGGGATCGTGTGCCGGCCGGCGTTCACTTGTTTGCTGCAATTATGGTCGCAACCGGCACCCTCATTTCCACCTTCTGGATTCTCTCAGCGAACAGTTGGATGCATACACCTGCTGGCACAGAACTGCGTGATGGCGTGTTTTTTGTGACCTCCTGGAGCGAGGCGATCTTCAACCCGTCATTTCAGTATCGTTTTGCCCATATGGTCATTGCGTCGTTCCTTACGGGCGGTTTCGTAGTGGCTGGCGTAAGTGCGTGGTATCTCCTTAAAGGGCGGGAAGTAGAGGCCAATCGAAAGGCGCTTTCAATGAGCCTGTGGCTGTTGCTGTTTCTTGCGCCCGCACAAGCCGTTGTTGGCGATTTTCACGGGCTTAATACGCTTGAGCACCAGCCCATGAAAGTAGCTGCGATGGAGGGCCACTGGGAAACCTCTAAAAACGTACCTTTGCTGCTCTTTGCGATTCCGGATAAGGCAAACCAGACCAACCATTTTGAAATTGGTATACCGAGCCTGGCCAGCCTTATTCTGACTCATGAATGGGACGGTGAAATACTTGGTTTGAACGAAGTCGCACCCGAAGAACAGCCGCCGGTTGCCATCGTGTTCTGGTCTTTCCGGGTTATGGTCGGCTTGGGGCTGATGATGATCCTGTTTGCGTTTGTAGGGCTGGCTCTGCGGGTTGGTGATCGGTTTTGGCGCACTCGGTGGTTCCTTCAAGGCATGCGTTTTATGAGTATTACGCCCTTTATTGCGGTACTCAGCGGCTGGTTTGTAACTGAGATCGGCCGTGGACCCTGGTTGGTGTACGGCATGATGACCCAGGCGCAAGGTGTAACACCTTCACTAACCGGTGGCATGGCCTTGTTCACGTTAATTGGCTACATAATCGTTTACTCCATGGTGTTCTCGGCGGGGGTCTATTACCTGATGCGCGTGCTTTATGTAGGGCTTGAGGATGATTATGACGAGGAACCGGATCAGGCCGAGCGACCAAAACGGCCGCTTTCAGCAAGCCACGTTCCTTTTGAATTGCATGAAGACTCCAAGTTCCAGCCAGTCAACCATGGAGATCACTGATTATGAAAACGTTTGACCTTACGTTGATCTGGGCTTTTATCATCGGCTTTGGCGTCATCATGTATGTGTTGATGGACGGTTTCGATCTGGGCGTGGGCATCCTGTTCCCTTTCGCTCCATCGGAAGAGGATCGCGACACAATGATGAACTCGGTTGCGCCGGTATGGGACGGCAACGAGACTTGGCTGGTGCTCGGCGGTGCCGGGCTTTTGGCTGCCTTTCCGTTGGTTTACAGCATTTTGTTGCCGGCGTTGTACATTGGGGTTTTCCTGATGCTATCGGGGCTTATTTTTCGCGGCATTGCGTTCGAGTTTCGCTTTAAGGCGCGCACGTCGCGTTACCTATGGAACTGGGCCTTTGCCGGAGGCTCTACTGTAGCTGCGTTTGCGCAAGGCATTGTGGTGGGCACTTACATTCAAGGATACGACACGGCTAACGGCGTATTTGTAGGCGGTGCTCTGGACTGGCTCACACCCTTTACCGTGTTAACTGGCTTCGGGTTGCTTGCGGGTTACGCGCTACTTGGCTCCACCTGGCTGATCATGAAAACCGAAGGCCGGCTACAGGAGTGGGCGTATAAACTTACGTTGCCCTTGCTTGCAGCAGTGCTGATTGTGTTTGGTATTATCAGCGTATGGACACCGTTCATTGACGATATGGTTCGCGACCGCTGGTTCAGCAATCTGAGCATTATCTGGGTGCTGCCTGCGTTAACCCTGCTGTGCGCGTTCCAGATTTTCCGCTCTGTGCGCAATCGTTCTGAAGGTATGCCTTTCGTGGCCACTATGGGGCTGTTTATAACGGCCTATCTTGGTTTGATTGTCAGCCGTTGGCCTTACCTGATACCGCCCGACTACACTCTGTGGGACGCCGCGTCGGCTTACAACTCACAGCTCTTCCTGCTACTAGGCTTGTTGGTAGTGATTCCTTTTGTGCTGATGTACACCGCCTGGACCTACTGGGTATTCCGGGGCAAGGTACGCGCCGGCGAGGGTTATCACTAAGTGACGCCCCCCGCACCTGATCAACGCGCAGTCAGGCGCTGGCTTTCAGGGCTTACCAGCGGCAACCGGCGCTGGATTCAAGGTACGGTTGCAGCTGGCACCCTGGCCGGCGTCGCGACCATCATACAGATGGTTTTTCTGGCGCGAATTGTTCACCTTAGTGTTATAGAAAAGGCGCCGGCCTCCGTGCTGGCACCTTTATTTGTCGGGCTTGTTCTGGCCATTGTCTTCAGGGCCTGTGCGCACGGCGTTCAGACACACCTTGCGGCACGGTGCAGTGAGCAGGTGCGGCGCACCGCCCGGCGGCAGATTCATCAGCATTGGCGCAATATCGGGCCTCTGGCTCTGGGGCAAACGTCTGCAGGCAGCCTTGCACGGGAGTGGATTGATCACGTTGATGCCTTGCACGGATACTTCGCCCGCTTCCTGCCACAGATGGCGCTTTCTCTTTTAATTCCTCTTCTGATTCTGGTGCTGGTGTTTTATCTCGACTGGTTTGCCGGGATATTTCTGCTTCTTTCAGCCCCTTTAATCCCGTTTTTTATGGCACTTGTGGGTATGGGCGCCGAGAAGCTTAACCAGCAGCACTTCGAAACCATCAGCCGGCTGTCTGGTCAGTTTCTGGATAAAGTGCGAGGTTTGACCACCCTGCAACTGTTCGGGCAAACCGAGGGCGCTGCAGAGGTGATTCAGCAGCGCTCAGATCACTACCGCAGAATTACCCTGAAAACCCTGCGCGTTGCGTTTTTATCATCGGCGGTTCTGGAGTTTTTCGCGTCCGTTGCGATTGCGGTCATTGCGATCTACATAGGTTTTGGTCTTCTGGGCTACATAACCTATGGGCCATCCTCAGATTTGACGCTTTTCTCCGGGCTTTTGATTCTCCTGCTTGCGCCAGAATTCTTTCAGCCGTTACGCACGCTCTCCCAGCACTACCACGACCGCGCCGCCGCCCTTGGCGCCGGTGCCGAGATTCTGGCCCGGCTGGGTAATGAGGAGCCGACAGACCCACCCAATAGTACTCAGGCAGAGAACCTTGGTGCACAGCCTTTAACCGGTGAACCTGTTGCAGGCAACGAGACAATTGAACTTAACTCCGTATCCCTGGCCTTCCGTTCAGGCCATCAGGTTCTGAACAATGTGTCTTTGGCCATAAGCAAAGGCGAGGTAATTGCCCTGACCGGGCCTTCAGGAGGTGGTAAATCCACGCTTCTGAATCTTCTGGCAGGGTTTGTTGCACCAGACAACGGCAACCTTAACCTGTTCGGCAGGCCCGCTGGCAACTTTGCTTTTGGTTGGCTTGGTCAGAGCGGCTTTCTTGTGCATGGCACCTGGGCGGACAACCTTCGGTTAACCAGCCCAGATGCTTCTGATGTGGCTATTGAAACTGCACTACGGAACGTTGGCCTTGGGCCGCTGCTCGACAGCCGGGAAGACGGCATTTTCAGCAAGGTTTCAGAAGATGGCCTGGGCTTATCCGGCGGCCAAGCCAGGCGTCTGAGCCTGGCCAGGATTTTTGTGGCCGATTACCATGTAATTCTGTTGGATGAGCCCACCGCTGGGCTCGACACTGACAGTGAGATCTTTGTTCTGGAAGCTCTCCACAAGCTGGCTCTGGCTGGCAAAACACTGATTTTTTCCACCCATCACCACGCGCTCCTGGCGCTGGCAAACCGAGTGCTGCTGGTTTCTGGTGGGGAGGTTAAAGATGTTTGAGCTCAAGCCCTGGCTGAAGCTGATCTGTGCACGCCCGGGACGGCTTTTTATTGGCGCTATATTGATGCTGGCTGCCCTGCTCTCTGGGCTTGGGCTTCTGGCTCTCTCAGGTTGGTTTATTACAGAAACTGCGTTGGTGGGCATTCTGCTGGCGGCCAGTTTACCGGCCACCATAAACCTGTATGTGCCCGGCGGAGGCATCCGTTTTTTTGCGGTGTCCCGCACAGTTTCTCGCTATGTAGAACGGCTGTATAACCACGATACAGTGCTGCGCCTTTTAACGGATATTCGCGTAGCGCTATTTCGCAAACTTTCTTTGGCCGGGCGAGGCCAGAGGCGGGAGCTAACGGGGGCTCAGTGGCTCTCAAGACTGACTAGCGATGTTGATGCTCTGGACACCCTATACTTGCGCCTGATTGCACCTACAGCGTTGGCGGCCTTTGTTACGCTACTCGTCTTTGGGCTGACAGCAGTACTTTTTAATATTCGAATTGCCGCCGGCATCGCCGTGGTACTCGTAGCGGCTTTTTTGCTCGCAACTTTGGCTGTTTACGTGCGCACGGTAAAGATTACCTCTCGCCAGAGCGATCAGCAGGAATCTCTTCGAATGGCGGTTGTTGAACACCTGGAAGGCTTTGCAGAACTTACGGCGGCGGGTCGCACCGGTAAACACGGCGCGTGGCTTTTGCGCCAAGCGCACCAGGCTGCAACGGAGCAGGTAAAAGCAGATTCCCGTATTGGGTGGCACCAGGCCGGCTCCCATTTACTGATTAACCTGTCTGCGGTGTTTGCGCTTTGGGCCGGCTTTGAGTTATTCCGCTCGGGAGTTATCTCCGGGCCGGTTCTGGTTTTGCTTCCTATCGCCCTACTCGGCCTCGCTGAAGTCTACAACATTCTGCCTGAAGCCTTCGGTAAGTTGGGTGCTACACAGGCCTCTGCCGCACGTTTGAACCGGGACTGCAGGGATGCGGATGCTGAAAGCACGCCCCAGATTATAAGCTTGCCGGACCAAACTGCTCTGCTGGCAAAAGATTTGACCGTGAAGCACCCCGAACATGCACCACTTTTGACGCACTTTGATCTGCAAGTTAAAACGGGCGAGCGAGTGGGTATTATCGGGCGTTCGGGAAGCGGAAAATCGTCCCTTTCAGACGTTTTCGCGGGGATTCTGGTTCCTTCAAACGGTTCCTGCGCCAGGGTTTCGTGCGCCTACCTCACCCAAAACACTGTGTTGTTTGAAGATACGTTGCGGGCAAACCTGTTGCTGGGTGCTCCTGAGGCGAGCGATGCGGCGCTGTGGCGCATGCTTGAGATGGTTGATCTGGCCGAACGGTTCCGCACAGAGGGGGATCAGCTAGATACCTGGCTGGGCAGTTCGGGGAGCCGTCTTTCCGGCGGCGAGGCACGTCGTGTTGCCCTTGCGCGGGTGCTGTTGAGCCCTGCGCCTTTACTGATATTAGATGAGCCGTTTACCGGAGTAGACGCAGCCACACGAGAGAAGATAAATCGGCAAATTGATGCGTGGCTGGAAGGCAAAACGGTGCTTAGCTCGGCACACGGGCCGGAGGCCCTTCCGGGCACCGACCGTGTGATTCACCTTGTGAGTTAGCGCTTTACTTTAACGGGTTTCAACTACTTCAAAGGTCAGCCCGGCTTTGCTCGTCAGGCGATCCAGCAGATTGCCGTCGAGTAGCGATGCCGGTGTCCAGAAGCCACCGGGCCGATCAGCAGGCACATCGAATGCGAGGCACATACCCGCTTCACCCAGCATTTTACTGGTAGAGCCGTAGCCCGGATCCGCGTCGCCAGTCACTTTGGTGATCATGGTTTTGCCGTCTTGGGTGCGCCCCACAAAACGCAGATCATAGAACCCCGCCTTTTGCGCTTCCGGTGCTGGACCTTCACCAGGCTGCGGTACAAATTTTTCTACCAGCCAGCGTGTAGGTTTGATAGCAGAGGCTGTGAAAAAACCGGCCAACGCAGCGGTAATACCGTAAGCGGTCAAGCGGCCCTTTGTACCACTGCCCGTCATCATGGCCTCGTCGTAAGTGAATTCTATTCCGTAACGGGCGTTTTGCATGGCGTTAGAGCGATGCACTACACGGGTATTGATTGTGCCCATAACAAACGGCGCCAGCCACACATTAAATGTCTTATCGAACTCTGCACCTTTGAGGCTAGGCTGGCGAACCTTCGAACGGTGCTCCGGCGGGCAGGTAGAGAAAGGATTGGCCAGTTCTTTACGCAATTTCGGGTCGGCTGCCGCCTCTTTGGCTACGTTGATCATGGAGGCAACCGTACCGCCGGAAAGACCGCCTTTAGCAACTTTCACGCGCATACGCACGTCCTGACATGGCTCGCCAAAGGTCTTTTCTGCCTGTTGCTGCAGGAACCAAACGCCCATATCTGATGGGATGGAATCAAACCCGCAACAATGCACAATTCGTGCGCCTGAGGCTTTTGCCTGGTCTTCGTAGCGTTCAATCATCCGGCCAATCCACTGGACTTCACCGGTCAGGTCGCAATAGTCGGTACCTGTATCCACGCAGGCTTTTATCAGAGGCTCGCCATACAATGCATAAGGCCCGACCGTAGAGATAACGACGCGAGTTTGCTCACATAGTGCCTTCAAAGCCTGGTCGTCCGTGGCATCTGCCAGGATAACCGGCAGGTCGCCGGCACCATCGCCAAGGTCGGACTTAAGGGCGCTGAGTTTGGATTCAGACCGCCCCGCAATGGCCCACTTAACCTCACCGGAAACGCCGTATGAATCGAACAAATATTGCGTAAGTATCTGGCCAACGAAGCTGGTAGCACCGAAAACAATAAGGTCGTAGGTGGTTTCTGCTGATTTGGTCATTGCCTGTCCTTTTATGGGAATTACGCAGATTTTGCGAAATGTTTATTGAGTTTTGTGTTAAATCGATCTTAACAGCTTTGTGCCTGTGTTCTAACTTCACACTCACCGTGTTGGCGACGTCGTCACGGCCAATCGCACGGCGCGGTGTATAGGGCACACTGCTGAATATTGATTAGACGAACTCCTGGAGACCTGAATTGGCCACTTTCCTCCTGATACTCAGTTTACTTCTTGCCGTGTTCAGCGGTGTTCTTTGTTGGCAAGTTATTGAGCAGCGCAAGATCGTAGCCCGCCTGATAACCGAGACTCATCAGAGCGATCCGTTATCCAATCTGGAAAAAGAGCCCGATTTGATCCTTACATTGAAGGTACTCAACCCGATTACCGTAGCGAAGCGCGAATCCCGTTCAGCGCGAGTGCTGGCGGACAAGCTCCCTGTAATGGTGCGCAAAATGGTTTATCAGGAGGTAATGAAAGAGCTTGAAGAAGAGATGGTTGAGCGTGGTATTGAGGTGGAAATGAATATTGAGTATCGCTAGGAGAATCCCACAGTGACTATTCAGCTAGCTCCCGTATTGCTCTTGTTGGTTGTTGCATCCAGTAGCCTCTGCTATGGGTTTTGGCAGCTTCAGCGCTCCAGAACGCTTATGCGAATGCTCAATTCCTATCGTATCGCGACGAACAGTGCGGTTCAAAAACGGCGTATGGATATTTACGAGGTTCGCAACCGGGCGAAGCTGCTGGAAGACACGGTATCCGGCAGTGCCAGTGCTGTCGAAAAGATGCACAGAGTCATTTCCAATACTACCTTCGGCCTTGTTGACCGATTTTCAAAAGATGATGAATTCCGGCAAAGTGCCCATAAAGCCCGAAAAACCCACGATCAGGCTAGTAAGCAGGTTTACCATGCGGTGCGCACCACCAATAAGGCCATTCACATTCTCGCCGACTCCCTCTTTATCACGAAGGCAGAAAAGCGGGTCATATTGAAAAAAGATACCCGTGAAGAGCCGCCGGAAAAAGACTAACAAGCAGTAACGCCGGTTAGATTTTCCGGATTCGCGTGATGGTGGCCTCTACGGTAACGGTGAGCGATTCAAGCTCTGCCGCACGGGCGAGGCCTTCGACCCCTGCCCGATATAAGTGCGGTGTCATCGCCAGCAAGTCGGCAATAGAGCTTTTGTCTGGAAGCGTCAGGCTATAGCGAATAGCAGATGTTCCCACTGTTGTGAAACCATCAGGCGCTGCGCTGGGCAATTTTCGGGGTGCTTTCAGTTCCGGATAAATGATTTCTCGTAGTTGTACAAGGTGATCTGGCCCGGCATCTATCTGAACGATTTCACCGCCCGGCCGGAGCACCCGGGCAAACTCTGGGTATACCGGAAAGCCAAACAGGCAGAGTATAAGATCCAGTGTTTCCGGCAATACCGGTAGGTTGGCATTGCTCCCCACAATCCAAGCTGGTTTATTATCCTGTTTGGCGGCGGACAACACGGCCCACTTCGAGATATCCAGACCCATCAGAGCAAGGTGTGTAATTTCTGGCGTATTTTCGGCCAGACAACGCATGTAGTAGCCCTCCCCACACCCGGCATCCAGAGCCGCTATAGAAGCCGTACTGAAATTCTCATGGAACACCGCTGCAACGAGCCCTTCGGCAATGGGCTGGTAAAACCCTGCGCTCAGAAATCTCTGCCGTGCTGCCACCATCGCTTTATTATCACCCGGATCTTTGGAACGCTTGTTCTGCACCGGTAGCAAGTGAACATAACCTTGGCGGGCAATATCAAAACTGTGCCCGGCCTCGCACTGCCAACTTCTTCCATTTAGTTGGAGCGCAGTACCGTCGAGAGGGCAAGCAAGAGCTTCAAACGAACTGATGGTCATTGAGAGATACCCGAGGTGGCAGGCTAATTACGAATACCAGCTGACAGTTTATGGTTCTGCAACAAAAAAGACACCCGAGGGTGCCTTTTTTGTTGCCTGACAGAAAGTTACAGAACTTTCTTCAGCTCTTCCTCAAGTTGCGGTACTGCTTCAAACAGATCCGCGACCAGGCCGTAATCGGCAACCTGGAAGATCGGCGCTTCTTCATCCTTGTTGATCGCAACGATCACTTTGGAATCAGACATACCAGCCAGGTGCTGAATGGCACCAGAAATACCAACCGCTACGTACAGCTGCGGGGCAACAATCTTACCGGTTTGGCCAACCTGCATGTCGTTCGGCACAAAGCCCGCGTCGACAGCTGCACGGGAAGCACCCATGCCAGCGCCCAGCAGATCAGCAACCTGCTCGAGCATCTTGAAGTTTTCGCCGTTCTGCATGCCACGGCCACCGGAGATAACAATGCCAGCACTGGCAAGATCAGGGCGGTCGGATTTGGCTTTCTCTTCACCAACAAACGAAGAGAGGCCAGCGTCTTTTACAACGTCTAACTGCTCAACGGAAGCAGAGCCACCTTCAGCGGCTACCGGATCAAAACCTGTCGGACGTACGGTTATCACCTTGATGCTATCGCTGGCTTTAACCGTTGCGATCGCGTTACCGGCATAAATCGGACGAACGAAGGTGTCTTCGGATTCAACACGGATGATGTCAGATACCTGAGCAACGTCCAGCAGCGCAGCAACGCGCGGCATGAAGTCTTTACCCGTGGTGCCGGCAGAGGTCAGGATGTGGCTATAGCCCTTACCCACTTCTGCAACCAGCTCGCCCAGGTTCTCACCCAGGAAGTGGCCATAAGCTGCGTTGTCGGCAACCAGTACCTTTGCAACGCCTTCAGCCTTGGCTGCGGCTTCTGCAACAGCGCCACAGTTTTCGCCGGCAACCAGTACATCAATATCGCCACCGATGGCCTTGGCAGCCGCTACAACGCTCAGAGTAGCCTGCTTCAGGCTGCTGTTGTCGTGTTCAGCAATTACAAGGATGCTCATTTAGATCACCTTCGCTTCGTTCTTCAGTTTATCGACCAGCTCGGCAACGTCAGCCACTTTAACACCTGCCTGACGGGCAGCCGGTGCTTCAACTTTCAAAGTGGTCAGGCGCGACGCGATTTCAACACCAAGGTCAGCCGGGCTCATGGTATCGAGCTGCTTTTTCTTGGCTTTCATGATGTTCGGCAAAGACGCATAGCGCGGCTCGTTCAAACGCAGGTCTGTGGTTACAACCGCTGGCAGGCTCAAAGAAAGGGTCATAAGACCACCGTCTACCTCACGGGTAACATTCACTTTTTCGCCATCAACAACCACTTCGGAGGCGAAGGTGCCCTGACCCATACCGGTCAGTGCAGCCAGCATCTGGCCAGTTTGGTTGTTGTCAGAATCGATGGACTGCTTGCCAAGAATGACGAGTTTTGGCTCCTCTTTCTCAACAACGGCCTTTAGCAATTTGGCCGCATCAAGAGACTGAACGTCCTCATCTACTTCAATGTGGATACCACGGTCGGCACCCAGCGCCAGCGCAGTACGAATCTGCTCCTGACATGCCTTGGGGCCAATGGAAACCACGACGATTTCGTTCGCAATACCCTTTTCCTTCAGACGAACCGCTTCTTCAACAGCGATTTCGCAGAATGGGTTCATTGCCATTTTGACGTTGGCGAGATCAACACCAGTGTTATCCGGCTTGACACGTACCTTTACGTTGTAGTCGATTACTCGTTTTACTGCGACCAGAACCTTCATAGATTCCTCGTTCTTCTACGATGGGTTAATGACTCTCAATCAAAAACACTCTTAAGACAGGCCCTGTATGGGCGGGTTACAGAGCGTTCTCGATTGCTTCGTCTCGGCGCAAGATACCCTGTTACGGGTATACAAGCCGAACGTTACAAACAGCGGCCTCACACTGGGGCCATCCGTCACGGCGGACTAATACTGACGGCAAAGATAAAATGGGTCAATAGTCCAGTGGGACGCCCCACACGTGTATCTTGGGCCAGTCAGCCGGTATTGCTTAAGCGGTTAGTAGCATTACGACGCCCAAAAACCGGCCCAGCAGGCTGTATTACAATACAAATCTACAATGCCAAAGCCTTGGCCAGATTTCAAACAAACGTTTGTTTGATTTGTTAAATGCGCTACCCTTTGTTGTGTATAAAACCAGAGTATTCGGTTGTGAGTAGTCGTCTGAGGAGAATTTTAACGGTATGATGGCGCTCCGGAAATAAAAGCCTGCGGGCATACAATATTCATTAAGATGTTTGAGGAGACCAACGTGGAACGCGAATCGATGGAATTTGATGTTCTTATCGTCGGCGGCGGCCCTGCTGGCCTGTCGGCAGCTTGCCGTGTTATGCAGTTGGCACAAGAAGCCGGCGAAGAACTGACCGTCTGTGTAGTAGAAAAAGGTTCTGAGATCGGCGCTCATATCCTGGCCGGCACTGTGTTTGAGCCTACCGCCCTCAATGAACTCTTCCCAGACTGGAAAGAGAAAGGCGCCCCCCTGAATACCCCGGTTACCCGTGATGATATTTTTCTGCTGAAAAGTCAGGAAAAGGGAACCAAGATTCCAAACGCGTTTGTTCCCAAAAACATGCACAACCACGGCAACTATATTATCAGCCTTGGTAACTTGTGCCGCTGGCTAGGTGAGCAGGCAGAGGCCTTGGGTGTTGAAGTCTACCCAGGCTTTGCTGCTGCCGAGACCATTGTAGAAGACGGCCAGGTTAAGGGCATTCTCACTGGTGACATGGGTGTTGCTGCCGATGGCTCAGAAAAAGACGGCTATATGCCAGGCATGGAACTGCGCGCCAAGTACACCCTGTTTACAGAGGGTTGTCGTGGTCACCTGGGCAAACGCCTGATCAGCGACTTTAAGCTAGACGAAGGTAAAGATCCCCAGCATTACGGTATCGGCATCAAAGAACTGTGGGACATAGACCCGGCCAAGCATGAGCCAGGCCTGGTTGTACACACGACTGGCTGGCCTTTGACTGAAAGTGGCTCTACCGGTGGCTCTTTCCTATACCACCTTGAAAACGGACAGGTTTATGTAGGCCTAATTGCTGATCTTTCCTACAGCAACCCACATTTAAGCCCGTTTGAAGAGTTCCAGCGCTTGAAGCTGCACCCGGAATTCAAACAGTACCTGGAAGGCGGCAAGCGTGTGTCCTACGGCGCCCGTGCGCTGGCAAAAGGCGGATATAACTCGCTGCCCAAAATGAGTTTCCCGGGCGGCCTGCTGCTAGGTTGTGATGCCGGCACGATGAACAGCTCCAAGATCAAAGGCTCCCATACCGCCATGAAATCTGGCCTTTTGGGTGCTGAAGCAGTGTTTGAAGCCCTGAAGAATGGCCAATCCGGTGAGGAAATCATCAGCTTTTCGGATCGCTTCGAGAACAGCTGGCTGTACAAAGAGCTTTACGACGAGCGTAACTTTGGCCCAGCAATGCACAAGTTCGGCAACTTTATCGGTGGTGCAATCGCATTCTTTGAGCAGAACATTCTGCACAGAAGTCTGCCGTTTACCCTGCGCGATTTGACGCCAGATCACGCGACAATGAAACCTGCATCTGAGTGCAAAAAGCTGAATTATCCCAAGCCGGATAACAAGCTGACCTTTGATCGCCTCACGTCGGTGTTTGTGTCTAACACCAACCATGCAGAAAACCAGCCGGTTCACCTGAAACTGACCGACCCGAACATCCCTATCGAGGAAAACCTGCCCAAGTACGATGAGCCAGCTCAGCGCTACTGCCCTGCAGGGGTTTACGAAGTGGTTGAGAAGGACGATGGCAGCGGTAAGAGGTTCCAGATCAACGCTCAGAACTGCGTTCACTGCAAGACCTGCGACATCAAGGATCCTGCACAGAACATTACGTGGGTTACGCCAGAAGGCGGCGGTGGGCCAAACTACCCCAACATGTAACTTGGCCTAGTAATCCAAAGCATCAACGGAATTGGTGCTTTAAAAGCGGAGGTGCGGTCTTTACCGCACCTCCGCTTTTTTATGGCCATTTTTCACAAACAAAAAAAGGCTCCCGTAGGAGCCTTTTTCTTTCGAAACGGTTTCTACACTCTTCTTAGTGAGCGTGACCGTGTTCCTGTTCTTCTTCACTAGCTTCGCGAGCTTCGATAACTTCTACATCAAAGTGCAGGGTTTCGCCAGCCAGCGGGTGGTTTGCATCGATGGTAACGGTTTCTTCGCCAACTTCCACAACACGAACTACCTGGGGGCCGCCCGGAGTTTGTGCCTGGAACTGCATGCCCGGCTCGATGGTGTCTACACCTTCAAAGGCGGTAAGAGGAACTGGCTGAACCAGCTCTTCGTTAATTTCGCCGTAGCCTTCTGCCGGCTCTACAGAAACCTTTACCTGGTCGCCTGCGCTCTTTTCGTTCAGTGCACTTTCCAGTCCACCGATGATGTTTTGTGCACCTTCCAGATAAGCCAGTGGCTCGCGACCTTCGCCACGGGAGGAGTCCAGCTCTTCTCCCTGGTTGTTGGTAAGCGTGTAGTGGATGGTGACAACGCGAGGTTGGGCCATGTGATCTCCTTGAGTGTCGCAATGACTGTATGTTTGATTAAAGGTAATCGTAGTAATCATGAACAGCCAGACTGCACAGAGGGACTATCGACCACCAGGCCTCGTTAGAGAGCCAGGCTCATAACAAGCATGAAAACACATTTTAACAATGGATATAATGTGTTTTCCACTGCCATTTCTGGGGGCAGCCCAAAACTTTTCAACCACCCTACCCGATTTTGTAGAAATTTCCGTGGCTAAATACGCCCAATACAGCCTTTCCGTCGATCATCTGCTCAACAACGTGTTTTGCCAGATCGTAGTAGGCTGCCGTTGTAAGGCGGGCGTCAACGCCATGGCGCACCTTTATAATTGGCCTGGGTTGCCCTGAGTCTTCATAGCTACCCACTTCAAGCGGATGTTCATTACCCACCTCAAGAGTTTCGCCTACGTTGGTAGTCAACCTGACGACTTGTTCGTTACCGCTCCCCTCCACTTCAAGAGAATGAGCAAGTAACGGAGTATCCTCCACCTGAATGCGCCATTTTTCGACCGGTGTCAGTAGATAGTACTCGCCATCGTCTTCGCGACGAAGAATGCTGGAAAACAGCCTTACAATAGCTTCCCGGCCCAGTGGTTTACCCTTATGAATCCACTCGCCATCTCGGCCTATACGGAGATCCATGTCTCCCGAGAGCTCTGGGTGCCATTGTTCAAGGGGTGGCTGGCTAAGGTTTTTCGCAGACTTTTCCACTTGCTCGACAAGATTTTCGGGGGTCTGGCTCATATTCCTGCTCCGTAAACCAATAATTTACAAACCACGCTGCCATTCAGCTCGCAATGGCACAGCGCCAGGGCTTGTGATGGCAAGGTTAACCTGATCCAACAGCTTTTGCTTATCGCGCCCCAAGCTGCCTTTAAGCACAAGGTAGTTCGAGGCGTGATCGCTTCTAAATACGGTTCGCTCAAGCTCTAGGTGCTCTAAAAACATTCGAATCTCTTCGAACAAGCCTTGCTGAGAAAGCGGCTCAAAATCGTCACCAAAGCCTTCGCGGAAACGTTCTTCGCCCTGGGGGAAACTCACCACCAGCGTAGACAGGTAATCCGGTTGAGTTTCGTTACATAGAGTAGCGGTATTAATGGCATGCTGGCGCGACAACGTTTCGCCGCCCAAGCCGTTAAGCACCATCACAGAACTGGTCAAGCCAGCTTCACGGATTTTCAGCAGCGCCGACCGTGTCGATTCCCAGGTTTCGCCTTTGTTGATGCGCTGCAGCACTTCATCATCACCAGATTCCATGCCTATATAGAGGATCTTGAGCCCGGCTTCTTTCAGTTGCTTAAGTTCGTCTACGGTTTTCTTGGCAAGGTTTCTGGGGAGACAATAACTGGAGACTCGCTGTAGTTCCGGGAAAGCTGCGTTCAGTTCACCAAGAATTTCTACCAACCGACGGGTTGGTAGCACCATGGCGTCGCCATCGGCCAGAAACACCCTTTTTACGCCGCCCAAGCTGCGGGCGGCGTTGTCTATATCTTTGCGTACATCTTCCGGCTTGCGGGCTCGGAATTTCTTTTGGGGCTGAGTGTACATCTCACAAAATGTACATTTATTCCATGAACATCCGTTAGTTACAGGAAGAATGAGAGATTTTGCTTCACTGGGAGGCCGAAACACTGGCTCCACATAATCAATAGGAAAACTGTACATAATCTGCACTCGGTCAATATGAAGAGCCCTGCTTACAATGTACTCAGGGCAAAAACTGGGTTTTCAAGTCGGCGCAACCGGGGCCAACCACTGGCATATCGAGAACAATGGCCTGGGAGGTCATGAAGGGAATGCCGCGCCTGTGCCCGTCAACCAGCAATGTGGACAAGCTGCCCACCAAAGGCATATGGGAGACCAGCATCAAAGGTGAGTGCTGATTCTCAAGGAGAGCGTTCAGGCATAGCCCGGGGTCATCTTCGGGAGTGATAAATGTTTTTTCTTCCACTGGGCAGTTGAGGATTTCGGACACAATGGCCGCGGTTTGCCGTGCTCGCACGTAGGGGCTGCACCAGATTCTTTGTGGCCTCCAGGGCGAGGCGGCAATTTGCGCCGCGCACTCCGCTACCTGGCGACGCCCCATTTCCGTGAGCGTCCGTTCCTGATCCAGCGAGTGCCAGCCGGCTTCGCCATGACGCATGATAAGCAGTTGCACAGCTACCCCCTCCCCGAAGGTGTATCCGTTATTCGGCGATAGTCCGTGGCAGGATAAACTCAACATCCGAATTCTGCACAGACATCATCAAACTGTTGATCACTGCACTAATAGACGCATCGCGGTAGAGAATTTCATAAAGACCACGCACCAATGGCATATAAATGCCGATCGCCTCGGACTTTTCTTTCACCAACTCCAAGGTATAAATCCCTTCGGCCACCTGGCCCAGCTCAGCCACCGCGTCGTCCAGTTTCTTACCCTGCCCAACAGCATAACCAACCCTGAAATTACGGCTTTTTGACGAGGTGCAGGTAACGATCAAATCCCCCACGCCCGCCAGCCCCATAAAGGTCATTGGGTTGGCTCCCAGGCTGACAGCAAAGCGGCTCATTTCCGCCAGCCCCCGGGTAATCAACATGGCCTTGGCGTTCTCACCCATCTCCAAAGCCGACGCCAGGCCCGCCACAATGGCATAGATGTTTTTCAGAGCGCCCGCCAATTCCACACCATAAATGTCTACGTTGGCGTACACGCGAAAATATTTGCAACCAAGTAAATCCTGAACGGTACGCCGGACATCCGGGTTTTTGGCGGCAATAACGGTTGCCGTTAAATCCCGGTTTACAATCTCACTGGCCAAATTGGGGCCGCTCAGTACACCAATGCGACAGCGAGGAAGTTCCTCTTGCAGAATTTCACTCATCAGCTTGAAGCCCTTGGCCTCAATACCTTTGGTTAAACTTACAACAATTTGCCCATCTCGAAATTTATCGCTGTTTTCACGTATAACTGAGCGAAAAGCTTTGCTGGGAATGGCAACAAATACGATTTCGGCTTTGTTAACGGCGGATTCAAGATCGGTGGTGGGCTGAATGTCGCCTTTGATCTCTACGCCCGGCATATACCGGCTGTTTATGCCCGTTGTGCGGATTTCTTCAACCTGACCCTTATCACGCATCCAGAAGTGAACACGGTGGCCATTCTCCCCCAGCACTTTTGCCATGGCAGAACCGAAGCTGCCTCCTCCGAGAACCGCCACATCGTGTATCGGCTCTTTGGCCTCGTTCGCAAGAGGCTCATTTTTTTCAGGCATAGTTGTTCCGTTTTTTGAATCAGGTCTGAATCTGCCGGCTCGGGATGCTAAACGCGACGTATCAGCCGGGTTCTTCACATTCCAGAGCGCGCACCAAATTCTTGAACTCTTCCCGGTTTTGCTGGTTCAGCCCCATAAGGACTTTATGAGCATCCAGCACTTTGTCACGAACGTCTTGTTCGCTGGCCTTTAGCACGGGTATTTCTTCCAGTTCTTCAATACGTGAGGCAGGCTCACGGACAATAATGAAGATCTTGTCGAAGCCCATAGAGGCAATAATACGGGTAATATCCGGGTTGGTGGAAATAAGCGTAGGTAAAAAGTGGCTTTGCTTTTGGGCCGCCATAGCGATCTTGGCGAGCAGGCCGAGGGTGGTGCTGTCGATAATCTCCGTTTCGGTGAGATCAATCACCACGGTTTTGAATTGCGGATCCAGAGTGATGGAGTCGACCAGATTGTCCAGCGTACAACAAAGGTTGAGCCGGATTTCTCCAATAAACTTCAGGACATAAATGCCCTGTTTATCAGCCTGCAAGATTTTATAACCAGCCATGTCTCACACTGCCACTATTTCGACGACGAGTTGTCTGACACAGGAACTGTATCTGTAACCGTCACAATACCGATATCGTCCGGTAACTCTGTGATCTCGTCGAGACTGAGAGCCTCGCTAAGAGATGCGACAGTGTGACGACCTCCAGATACGAGTTCAAGTAGTCTCTGCTCCTTTTCATCAAGACTCTTTTGACGGATGACTTCAAGAATGCCATCCGAAAACAGAATCAGGTGGAAAGGCTTGTCCAGAGGAACCTTGTACACTTCCCACTCTGGTGATTCAAAAAGCCCTACAGGAAGGCCACTGCCCTCCAGAAAAGCGGTTTCCCCACCTTCAAACGACAACACAGGCATCGGGAAGTGGGCGCCTACCGCATACTCTAATATACGCTCACTAAGAGAAATGATACCAACAAACACGGTAACGTGTTTTCCCAAGCCGGTATCGAGTAACTCTGAGTTAATTCGTTCAAGAAACCGGGCAGGATACAGAATATCGTCGCTGGACCCGCGACGAAGATTGCGCTGCAAGCGGTTGCTGAGGTTTTTCAGGAGCACGGTCACAAATGCTGAACTGGCGCCATGGCCAGATACGTCGGCAATGTAAACCAGGGTTTTGTCTTCTGTGAGGGGGAAATAGTCGAGAAAATCGCCGCTCAAATACAACGACGGTTTAATTAGATGATCTATATACAGGCCGCCAGTAAGCTGTTCCTTTTCAGGCAACATACGCAACTGAACCTTGCGCCCTGCTCTCTGGTCGGCACGCAACTCGGCGATGCCGTCTCTCAAATCGCTGTTTGCCTCTTCAAGCTCCTGCCTGTAAAGCTGGTTCAGCCGGCGTACCCTTACCCTTTCGAGCAGTTGGCGAATAACATCTCCCAAAGCGGTTTTGTCTTTGCAGCAGGGTTTCAACAAAAAATCTGAAGCACCGGCACGAAGGGCATCTACTACATCAGTACTTGCATCCGTGGAGGCGCAGGCAACGATGGGAATAAACGCTTCGGCCTCATCAAGCCTGCCTGCAAGCTCGCAGATTCCTGAGGGGGTAAGGTCTGCAAAGACAATGTCGGGCATGTTATCGTCGAATGACTTTAACGCGGAACGCAAATCCGGGTAACCAATAACGTAATACCCACGCGGTTCCAGGTAGCGGGCGAGTTCGCCGCGAGCCTTTTCGTCTGCATCAATAATCAATATACGAATTAATAGGCGCCCGGTGCGCGAGGTCATGGCTACAGCCCTAAACTACCAGCGATAAACGAAAAATGGCGTGTCAAAACCTATTTTGGCATGCCTCTGTGATATAACAAGGCCAGTTTGGCGAAATCCGGAGATTCATGCGAATGCGAAGAGCGGTAAATGACCTGTTAGGTGCCTATGACAAGCTAATCATGGACCCGGTTCACGGCGCAATTCCGCTCTACCGGCATGAAATTCAGGTGATTGACCACCCTCTATTCCAGCGTCTGCGGAACATCTGTCAAAACGACATCCTAAGCTTGGTGTTCCCGGGTGCAACGCATTCCCGCTTTCTGCATAGCATTGGCGTTATGCATGTAGGCACCCGCATGTTCCGTTCGATGATTGACGCTTATCTCCGTGAGCGTCAGCTGAGTGAACAAACGGATCTGAGCCTGAACCAACTGGACGCCATTGATTACTTGGCTAAAACCATTCGCCTCGGCTGTCTGCTTCACGACAGCGGCCACTCCAGTTTTTCGCACCAGTTTACTCAAGCGCAGCGTATTAGAGATCTTATGTCCCGGCCGGGACGGTTTTCGGACTTGTGGGAAGGCGTTGACTACTCTGCCTACCACAGTGCCGAGCCAGATGAGCTGGAACATGAACATTACTCTGTTCGGGTTGCCCATGATGTGCTGTCGGCAGTCGATTTGGAAGGTGCCGGTCTTCATGCCCAGGATGTTATCGGTATTATGGAAACAACCGACGTAGCGCCCAGCGAAACCTTCTGCCGCCATGCTCGAACATTCTGGGGCTTTATTGCCGGCAAGGATGCAGAAGCCGGCTCACTGATCAGCGAAAACATTCCGCGTCTGGTGCTGGATCTGCTTTCATCCATTGTATCCGGGGAAATCGATGCCGACCGCGCCGATTACATGCTACGAGACGGGTTCCACTCATCCGTAACCATCGGCGGATTTAACCTGGATCACCTACTCAGCAACCTGCGCTTTGGCTGGGATCAGTCGGAGCCTTGGTTGGGCCTGGCAATTACACAGAAGGGCCTGGGGGCACTGGAGGATTTTGTATACAGCCGCTATCAGATGTATCGCAAAGTGTATGCCCACAAAACAGCTTTAGGATTTGACTGGCTTTTGCGCGAGGCCATCAACGAAGTTCTGGAAGACCCGGAAAGCTTTGAGTGGATTGATACCTGTCTGAACAACATGCGTTATTTCGCTGAGCTTACTGATAACTTCTTTTGGGAAGCCTTCCGAAAAGTGGCGCGCAAACGCCCAGAGAGCTTTTCATTCTGCATTGTGAATCGGGTAAAACTGAACCATTTGGATACCCGGGAAGATTTGTCAGCCAACGGCATTGCAGAACATAGCGCGTGGCTGGCCAAGGCCATGGAGCTGAACCCGGCCCACGTGGTCACTTGCTCCATGTACGCTCGCTTCTCCAACATTCAGGACAACTTTAACGGTATCAAGGTACTTATCCGGGACCCGGTGAACCGCACACGTTCGTTGAAAAAGATCACAGATGTCAGTGCCTTTTTCAGCAAGTTCAGCGACGGAACCATTACCCATTTTTACACCCGCCCGGACATCACCAAAGGTGCGGAACATGGAATTACCGGCTAACCGGTTGTCCCGTACACGCACAGACCAAACTGCAAGCGCTGTCGAAGGCGCCCTCTACCCGGCCACCGCTAAGCCAATCGCCCGCCAGGCCAATGCCCTGCTCCTGGAACCAAAGGTGGCCGGGGTTGGCGCCGCCTTCAGAGCGGGCGTATAACCAACGGTGGGTGACGGTATCTGTAACAGCTATCTTGGTTCCAGTCAGCTCCCGAAATGCCGCGACGAGTTCTTTTGCCACCTGTTCTGGCGAGGCCTCTACGTTTTGCTCAGTCCACTGTGCAGTCGCATGCAAAACCCACCAGACGCCGCTGCTAGCCTCACTGTTGTTATTGCGGCCCGGCTTACTGGAGTTGTTTGCGACCCAATAGAGCGCCGGGTGGTTACATCGCATGCCCTGATGGCGGGGCCAGGGGTTTTCTTCAAAGTAAGCAGCGACAGCCCAGCACGGCAACACTCGGCTTACCGCATCATCCAGTTGGTTAGCCAGCTCGGGCAAGCTGCTCTGCATAAACAATTCCCTGGCTTGAGCGGGTGGCGCGGTGATAACCACCTGATCGAATTCACCCGCTTGTTGATTATCGGCATCAAACAAAGCCCAACCGTTGTCCGTTTTGACTAGCCTTTCAATCCGGGTTTGTGCAACCACGGCAGCGTGGGCCGAGAGAGCTCGTGAAATGGCGGTCATCCTTGGGGTGCCAACATAGCGTGGCTCTTTTGGAAACGCTTGCCACTGACCTTTTGCATCCTGAAAACCAAACTGCCCATCCCACGCATTAAAGCTATTGTTGCCGGCAAACTCAGTAAGAAACGGTAGAAACTCCGGGTTGCGAGAAGTGAAGTACTGGGCGCCCATATCGACTGAACCCTGAGCAGAGCCGAGGCTAACTCTTTTTGCGGCAAGCCTGCCGCCGGGGCCACGGCTTTTTTCAAACACGGTAACCTCGTGGCCCAGTTGTTTCAGTTTGATGGCCGCGGTTAAACCGGCAAGACCTGAACCAACAATAGCGATACGGCGTATGTCATCTTTACAAAACGTCTCATTAAACATGGTATAGGGTGCATCCAAGTACTGTGGTCTGAGCGTACAAACCAGTAAGCGACAGGGCCTGGGATTTCGGAAAACCTCGCTCCCCAGGTTCAATTCAGAGAAAAAGGGCAATCAGGGTATGACCCGAGTGCAAAACTTGTTTATCAATATTCTGAGATGGTTCGATTCCGATGCCGGTTCGGATCACATAGATACAACCTCCCGCTCCTTTAACATTGTGCGCGTCATTCCGTTTCTGGCGCTGCATCTGGCATGTTTGTTGGCCTTTTATACTGGCGTAAGTGGGTTTGCAGCCGGGTTCGCCTTAATCTTTTTTTGGGTAAGGATGTTTGCCATTACCGGATTCTACCACCGGTACTTTGCGCACAAGACGTTTAAAACCAGCCGCCCCGCGCAGTTCGCGTTTGGGGTACTTGGCGCCAGCGCAGCTCAGCGTGGGCCACTATGGTGGGCTGCACACCACCGGCATCATCACCAGCACTCAGACAAAGAGCAGGATTTACACTCGCCTCACCAGGGAGGCTTCTGGTGGTCGCACATGGGTTGGTTTACCTGCGATGCGGGCTTTGTTACCGATGAAAAACGCATACGTGATTGGCTGAAATTCCCTGAGCTTAAGCTTCTTAACCGGTTTGATGCGCTAGTGCCGGCTGCGGCAGCTGGCTTGATTTATGGCTTGGGAGAAGCGCTCGCCGTTTGGGCGCCAGGGCTTGGCACTAACGGATTACAAATGCTGGTGTGGGGGTTTTTCATTTCCACAGTAGCGCTATTCCACGCAACGGTTTCTATAAATTCACTCTCCCATGTGTGGGGCAAGCGCAGGTTTGAGACCTCCGATGACAGTCGGAACAACTTCTGGCTTGCTTTGTTAACGCTGGGCGAGGGCTGGCATAACAACCACCATCGCTGGCCCCAGTCTGTTCGCCAAGGGTTCCGCTGGTACGAGATCGATGTGACCTGGTACGGGCTTTGGGTGCTATCAAAGTTAGGCGTCATTTGGGAGCTGAACCCGATACCTCAGCGCATTCAGGACGAAACCCGTCAACGTGACCAAGCAAGGAGGGCGCAAAAATGACAATCGTCCCAACGATTGAAGTGGGCCACTCGCATTGTGCTGTGCCCGGTACATTGGAAAGATTCAGGTGCCTGTTTAACGAGCTGGACAAAGGCAATCTCAACAAATTACCCGACGTGTATAGCGAGGACATCCAGTTTCAGGATCCACTTGGCACGGTAAAAGGTCTGGATGCTCTAACGCGTTATTTTGCCGGAGCATACGCTAACGTTCTTGCCTGTCACTTTGCCTTCGAGGACGCGGTAGTACAAAACAGCAGTGCCACTATTCCCTGGGTCATGCACCTACGCCACCAACGAATTCGTGGCGGGCGCGAGATACACGTAGAGGGCATCAGCCATGTGGTCGTGAAAGACGGAAAAATCTGTTACCACCGGGACTACTTTGATGCCGGCCAACTGTTGTATGAAAACCTGCCGGTGATCGGCGGCATTGTTCGCTGGGTAAAGGGTTATGCAGGATGAGTGAACGTCTTGCTACCGTATCCAATATCTGGATTACCGGGGCCAGCTCTGGCATTGGCGAATCCGTTGCCCGTGCCCTGGTAAAGGGCGGGCATAAACTGGTTTTGACAGGGCGCCGGCCGGAGCCGCTTACCCAGATATCAGCCCTTGCACCGGAGCGCATTACACCTGCCGTAGCGGACACAACCAGCAAGGATAATCTGCACTCGATTGCGCCCATACTGGAATCCCACGGCAATTTGAATATGGCCATTCTCAACGCCGGTACCTGCGAGTATCTCGACATCGCAGATTACAGCAGTGATGTGATCGAAAAAAACATTCAAACCAACGTGATCGGAACAGCCCGCTGTGTTGAGATCGCCCTGCCCGCCTTGCGCCGCACCCGCGCCAAAGGATTGCCTGCCACGCTGGTAATTGTCGGCTCCTCCGCCTGGTGGTTCCCTTTCGCCCGCGCAGAAGGCTACGGCGCTTCCAAAGCAGCACTGGCCTACTTTGCACACAGTTTGCGGGCGGATCTGGCGGCCGAAGGTATTGAGGTGGTTCTTGTTTCACCTGGGTTTGTGAAAACACCCCTGACTGAGCGCAACGATTTCCCCATGCCGTTTCTGGTAACTGCGGATGCTGCGGCCGAACGCATCATCAGCGGCCTTGCCAAGGGCCAAAATGAAATCGCCTTCCCAAAACGCTTTACGTGGATTATGAAATGCCTGAGAGCCCTGCCTCAGTCGTTGATTGATCGCATGGCCGCCTCCATGGCTCGCAAAAGCACCACCGAACAGGAAACCAAGTAATGAGCAACGAACGTCAGCGTATTGCTGTGATAGGCGCCGGTGTGTCCGGCCTCACAGCTGCTTGGCTTCTGGCAGAAAACCACGATGTCGAAATCTTTGAAGCCGGCGATTACGCCGGTGGCCATACCAACACAGAGTATGTGGAAGCAGGTGGGCGCACCTGGCCGGTAAACACCGGCTTTATTGTGTTCAACGATTGGACCTACCCAAACTTCATGCGCTTGATGGAGCGCTTGGGCGTGCCCTCAGAAGTCAGTGACATGAGCTTTAGTGTGGATAGCAGCACCACCGGCCTGCAATACAACGGAACCAGCCTGAACACCTTGTTTGCCCAGCGCAAAAACCTGTTGAACCTGCCTTTCCTGAACATGGTGCGAGAGATTATGCGGTTTAATAAAGAGTCCCGCGCAGACATGGCTGAAGGCAGGATTAAAAACACCGAAACACTGGGCGAGTACCTGAACCGCAATGGGTATTCCCGGTACTTTCGGAATAACTACATTGTGCCTATGGGCGCAGCTATATGGTCAGCGCCGGAAATCGTGCTCGAGCAGTTCCCGATACGTTTTTTCCTACAGTTTTTCAATAATCACGGCATGCTATCTGTGGACGACCGCCCGACTTGGCGCGTTATTTCTGGCGGCTCTGCCCAATACGTAAAGGCCATGATGGAGCGCTTGGGGGGCTGCACCCACCTGAATACGCCAGTGCAATCTGTGAGCAGGCATGAGCGTGGCGTTACGGTGAAAACCCAGGATCAGACTCGCGAGTTCGACCAAGTGATTTTTGGCTGCCACAGTGGTCAAGCTCTGGCTATGCTCACCGATCCCAGCGATAAAGAGCGCGACATTTTGGGCGCTATCCCCTATCAACAAAACGATGTGTTACTGCACACAGATAGCAGTGTACTGCCAGAAAACCGCAGAGCCTGGGCTGCGTGGAATTATTTTATCCCGACCCACAGCACCGAGCCGGTTTCTGTCACCTACAACATGAATACTTTGCAGAACTTTCACAATGCACCGGAAACGTTTTGCGTCACCCTGAACCGCAGCCACGACATTGCGCCAGACAAGGTAATCAAGCGCTTCAGCTATGCTCATCCCGTGTTCACCCTTGCGGCAGTTGAAGCTCAGGAACGCTACCAAGAGATCGGCAACAAAAACCGAACCCATTATTGCGGGGCGTACTGGTTCAATGGTTTCCATGAAGATGGCGTGCGCAGTGCCCTTAGGGTAACCGGTGATTTTGGGGTGGAGCTCTAGCAATGGGCAGCCAATGGTTACAAGGCTCAATCCGGCACCGGCGTTTGTACCCGGTTCGGCACGAGTTTGAATACCACACAGGTATGCTGGCGCTGGATACAGACGAATGGCATCAGGTTGCCAACGTAAGCCCGTTCTTTTCTCTGGAGCGCTTCAACTGGATGTCACTGAAGCGCAAAGACTATTTCCGGCCCGAAGCCGGTGCTCTGTCAGAGGCAGTGCGGGAGCAGGTTGAAACCGCAACCGGCTGGCGCCCAGACGGTGCTGTGGAATTGATCACCCACCCTCGCTATGCCGGCTATGTATTCAATCCGGTGAGCTTTTACTTCTGTTACCGCCTGGGTGAAAACGGTGCCAATGGCGACGTTCCTGCCGTGATCGTGGCGCAGATCACCAACACTCCCTGGCATGAACGCCATGTCTACTGCCTTGAAACCACGGGTAGCGAAGCCAACGCGTCAGGCTGGCGTACCGAACAGTTCGGGTTTACCAAACGCTTTCATGTTTCGCCCTTCAATGGGATGGCGCAACACTACGAGTGGACATTCAGCTTTCGGGGGCCGGACTTGAGAATCCACATGAACGTGCTGGAAGAAGGAAAGAAACACTTCGATGCCACGCTTGTAGTCCAGAGAACCCCTCTTACACGTAAAACTCTTCATAAAAGCCTGCGCCAGTTCCCCGTGGAAGCGCTCAAGGTTGCTGCCGGCATTTACTGGCATGCCATCAAACTGAAGTTCAAGGGTGCCCCGTTTTATACCCACCCGGACAAACTTGCCGAAAGTGATCCTGCCCACCGGCTAGGAACCAACGACCAGGGCGTAGATGTAACCAGCGCAGATGACTCACACAAGACTCGAGGAAAGGTAAGCTCATGGAGAATCTAAATACATCGGCCAATGGTATTACCAATTCTCAGGAGAGCCCCTCAGTCGTTAGCCGGTTAGCACGAAACCTGGTTATCCAGCAGTTACGCCAATTGGGAGCAGGCATCCTCACCATCCGCGAACCCGGTATGGATGATTTGGTGTTTGGTGATGGTAGCGATGAGCACCAACCTGCAGAGCTGATTATTCATGACCAGAGTACATGGCGGGACCTGCTTACTGGCGGTAGCGTTGGCGCTGCCGAAGCCTACGTGGCCGGCGATTGGTCATCACCGGGTCTGGTCGCCCTGCTTCGGTTCTTTACCCGCAACATTGACCGAATGAATGAGTTTGAGGATCGGTTTAGCTGGGTCACCAAACCTGCGCTAAAAGGGCTGCACTGGCTTAACCGGAATACCAAAGACGGCTCCAGAAAGAACATCAGCGCCCATTATGATCTGGGCAACGATCTGTTCGAGACATTTCTCGACTCCACAATGATGTACTCCTCCGCTATCTACCCCAGTTCAGAGTCAACGCTTGAAGAAGCCGCTGTTCACAAGCTGGACACGATTTGTCAGAAGCTGGACCTACAGCCAAGCGACCGGGTGATCGAGATAGGCACCGGTTGGGGCGGCTTTGCCATGCATGCAGCTAAACACTATGGCTGCCACGTAACCACCACCACAATTTCCAAAGAACAGCTGGAGCTGGCTCAGCAGCGCGTGCGCAGTGAAGGCCTGGAAGACAAAATTACTCTGCTGTTCGATGATTATCGGGATCTGGCAGGGCAGTTCGACAAACTGGTTTCCATCGAAATGATTGAGGCCGTGGGGCCACAGTTTCTGGACAGCTACTTCAACCAGATTAACGCGCTGCTCAAACCAGACGGCTTGGCGCTGGTTCAGGCCATTAACATGCCAGAGCAGCGCTACCAGCGTGCCTTGAAAAATGTCGACTTTATCCAGCGATTTATTTTTCCTGGGAGTTTTATTCCATCGTTCGGTGCCATTCTGGATTCCGTACGCAGCCAATCAAACCTGGTTTTGACTCACTCAGAAGATGCCGGGTTTCATTATGCCCGCACGCTAAACGACTGGTGTAGCCGCTTTATGGCCAGCAGTGAAAAGCTGGAGTCTATTGGATACGACCAAGCGTTCCGCAAACTCTGGCACTTCTATTTTGCTTATTGCGAAGCGGGGTTCAGTGAGCGCGCCATTGGCGTATCACAGTTGGTCTTCGCCAAGCCGGAAAACAAACGGAAGAACATATTGAGCGTATGATCACTTCAGAAACCGCCCGCAACGTTCTGAATTTTATACTCTTTCAAATCGGCTGGTTTGCTTGTGTAGCATACCCGGACTTGCTTGGCCCGGCATTGGCTTTGGCGTTTCTGCTCATTCACTTTGTATGTGTGAGCCAGAATCGTGTTGCAGAACTTCAGTTTATCGGGCTGGGAACGGTGGTAGGTTCGCTGCTCGATGGGCTCTGGTTTCGCCTGGGAATACTCGATGACGGTAGCGGAGCAGTGCTGATCGCCCCGCTCTGGCTGGTGGCTATCTGGGCGCTTTTCATGACCACTCTAAGTCACTCTTTGAACTGGATCAGCCGCAAGCTTTGGCTCGCCTTTCTCTTCGCGCCGTTTGCTGGCTCTTTCGCCTATTGGTCTGCCAGCAAAATCGGTGTCGTTGAATTGCCCGCGCTGCTGCCCTCACTTATCGCGCTAGCACTGGGTTGGTTGGTGGTTTTCCCACTTCTGCTACTTACCCGAAAATCACTTTACCCGGAACTTGCGCCATGAACCGAAACTCTGCGTGCTTATCACCTGTTGCAGTTGCTCTGCTGGTGGCTACGCCGGCATTTGCCGACGTTTTTAAGTTTAGCGGAGCCGCTGAGGGCGCCGATGGTCAAACACTCTATCAGGAGCAACATACTGTAGAGGGGGCCTGCACTGACGGTGTTTTCCAACCACTTGAGCATTGGGTGAATTACGTCCGCCAAACTGCAGGCGACGAAGAAACATTCGCCGAGAAGGCTCTGAGCTATCAGTCGTCTGACATTCGCCCCGCGGTAAACTTCCAGCAGTCGGATTTTAACGAATCGCTGGAGATATCTTATGGGCGCTCAGGGGCGGCAGAGGTTTTATGGCAGCGCCCCACCGGAGATAAAGAGCGCTCGAGCGTGGATGCATCCGATAACCTGGTGGTGGATGCGGGCTTTGATAACTTTGTGCGCCGGAATTGGGGCAAGGTTGTTAGCGGGCAGTCGGTAAAATTCCGTTTTTTGGCGCCAACCCGCGGAACGGATTACGCCTTTGTCCTCGAACCCGCCCAAAGCCAAGTGGTCAACGCGGATCACGTGGTGCAAATTCGCCCAGACAGCGTTTTGCTGAAATTCCTGGTAGGCCCCATCATCCTCGGCTACAACACCAAAGGCGCACTCACAGCCTATTCAGGCCTTACCAACGTGCGCGAGAACAGTGATCAGAACTACACCGCGACTATCCGCTACACCGTAAATTCCTATCCGGAATGTGCGCTAACGCCGTAACCTGTCCTCTTCGGGAACGCAATGCGGCGGTTTCAATGTGTTAAACTCCTGCCAGAACCAACGCCGGAGACTTTTACAGCCATGATGTTTGTGTCTTTTAATGCCAACAGTATCCGTACCCGCCTGCACCAGCTTGAAGCCCTCATAGAAAGCCACAGTCCTGATGTTATCGGTATTCAGGAAACCAAGGTAAGGGACGAAGAGTTTCCGGTTGAGGCTATTCGTGAGCTGGGTTATCACGCGCACTTTCATGGCCAGAAAACCCACTACGGTGTTGCGCTGCTTTCACGCGCAGAGCCTGAGCAGGTCTTCAAAGGATACTCCGGAGATACCGAAGACGCTCAGCGTCGCCTGATCACCGGGCAGTTCACCGTAAACGGTGAAAAGCTAACGGTTATTAACGGCTACTTCCCTCAAGGCGAAGCCCGGGACCACCCGGTGAAATTCCCTGCCAAAAAGAAGTTTTACGCCGACCTGATGGCCTACCTGGATGAGCTAAAAGCTCAGGGCGGCCATGTACTTGTTATGGGCGACATGAACATTGCGCCCACCGATAAAGACGTAGGAATAGGTGCAGACAACGCCAAGCGCTGGTTGCGCACAGGAAAATGCGCCTTCCTGCCAGAAGAGCGAGAATGGCTGGGGCAAATTGAAAGCCGAGGTTACACGGATATTTTCCGACACCTTCATCCGGAAGATGCCCAAACATTCAGTTGGTTTGATTATCGTAGCAAGGGCTTTGATAAAGACCCCAAGCGCGGGCTGCGAATTGATCTGATTATGGCCAACGACACCCTGCTGGCAAAAGCACGTGAGGCGGGTGTGTCCTTAGGTTTTCGCGCGATGGAACGGCCATCGGACCACTGCCCGGTTTGGGCAAGTTTTGAATTCTAGGGATTGACCGGCCTCGCTATGACAAAAATAAAAACCCGGGATCGCATACTTAACTCCAGCCTGTCTCTTTTCAACAGTCAGGGCGAACCTAACGTAACGACCCTGCTCATATCGGATGAACTGGATATAAGTCCGGGCAATTTGTACTACCACTTCAAGAGCAAGGGCGACATCGTAGAAGAGTTGTTCACAGCATTTGAAGCGGAAATGCTGGATTTACTTGCGGTGCCCGACGATGTAGATATCAGCCTGGATCAGCAGAGCTTTTTTCTGCACCTGTTATTTGAGGCGGTGGCCAGATACCGGTTTTTGTACCAGGACCTGGTAAACGTGCTGTCTCGTTATGAGCGTTTACAAGTGCGCTTTAAGCGAATTCTGAAGAAGAAAACCACCGCCTTTCGGAGTATCTGCGAAAGCCTTCGGCGCCAGAACATGATGGCAATTGAGCGAGAGGATCTGAATACGCTATGTGAGCAGCTAACCCTGACAGCGTGTTACTGGAGCGCTTTTGATACGCTTTCTCACCTTGATGATCGGGAGTCCGTAGACCCCGGCCGAGGCGTCTATCAGATGATGCATCTGATGTTGCCCTATTTCGCGCCCGATGTGCAGGAGCAGGCGAAGCTGATCAGCCGGGATTATCTCTAACAAACGTTGGCTGGCAGCTATTCCTCTTCGTCTTGGCCTTTGCCATCCCTCAGCGCTATAAGCTCTGCCTCCAGTGCGGCTACCCTTTTCTCAAGCGCCGCGATATCTTCCTGGCGATAAATGCCTAGCCGGCGCAAAGCTCCGGACACGCGCTCATCAAACAGGTGCTCGAGCCTGTCCCAGGTGCCGGTTGCTCGATCACGCACGCCTTCAACGCGACCTTCCACCGAGCGGATCTGCTTCTCCACTACACCACGGGTTTTGTTTTCCAGCTGCTCACCTTCCTGAACCAGGCGATCAAAAAAACGGCCAGTATCCTCTTCCGCCTTGGTATAGGCACCTAAGCCAGCAAGCCAGATCTGACGAGCTGAATCCTTTATTTTTCCGGCCAACTGCGGATCATTCTCGGGCTTCTTGTCGTTTTCATCTGACATGTAACAACCTCTGGGAAGGGAAATACGCTTGGACGGACATTATATTACAGGTAGCAACTAAATTCAGTGGGCCTGAGAGCCGCATAACCACGGCCTTCAGTATAAAAGTTCATTGCATATGACAAAATGTTGCAAACCAAAACCGCCACAAACTTGAAGTGTTCAAAATATAGTCAATACTTATCGATACCGGAGTCCCTGCTGACGCCGGTTTGTCTGGAAGTCTTTAATGGATACTACTCGCACGCCTCTGCCCGGCATACCTGCCGGGCTTTTTTTGTGATTCTGATGCCTAGTTATATGCTTATTCCTTGGTGAGCTTTATGGGGATATTCGAACTGATCGAACGTAAAAGGTCTGGTGCTCGCCCTGATGCACAGAATAACGGGTGGAGCACAACGGCAAAAGACTGAGCCGATTCGTATTTTATCGTTCTGACAGACTTCATTACCTATGAGATGATGGCGTTATATTTTTAACGATTCCGGAGACGAACGCCCATGGATATCCGAAAAATCGATGACACCATTTCTGTCGCTCCCCAGATTACCTACGCAGACGTGGCAGAGGCGGCAAGGCTTGGTTTTAGAACATTGGTTGCCAACCGCCCGGATCAGGAAGAATTTGGCCAGCCGGCCATGGCCGATATAGAAGCGGCCGCCCTTGAAAATGGCATGACCTGGGTTTATATGCCGGTCCAATCCGGGAATGTGTCGGATGCTGACGTTGACCGTTTTGGAGCGATGATCCAGGATTCCGACAAGCCCGTATTGGCTTTCTGTCGTTCCGGAACACGGTGCACGGTGCTTTGGGCACTGAATGCTGCCCGCACCACTCCAACTGAGGATGTCCTTGGTAAAGCCCGTGAGGCCGGATACGACATCAGCGGCCTTGCCCCACGCATGGTGCAGCAGCCTGGCAACCGGTAATCATCGCTCCGCTTCAAACGATCAACGCTCAGGATCCATCCCCTCATGCAATACAAAGGTTCAAAGAACTTCCGGCACAACCAGCCGGAGCGGATAGGTGTGCTGGTAACCAACCTTGGCACTCCGGATGCACCTACCCCTTCAGCTTTACGGCGTTATCTGGGGGAATTTCTCTCCGACCCAAGAGTCGTCGAACTGCCCCGGCCACTGTGGTGGCTAATACTCCACGGCATCATTCTTCGTATTCGGCCCAAGCGCAGCGCAGCGGCCTATGCAAGTGTATGGGAGCCCGAAGGCTCACCACTGCTGATTCATACTGCAAAGCAGGCTCAAGGTATTCAGGAGGTTTTGAAAAAGAAGTATGGCACTGACATGGTCGTTGGCTTTGCTATGCGCTACGGAAACCCCTCTATCCCCAGGGTGCTCGATGAAATGCACCAGCAAGGCGTGAGGAAGCTGGTGGTGTTGCCGCTTTATCCACAATATTCTGCATCCACATCGGCGTCGACCTTCGATGCAATTGCCAAAAACTTCTCGAAGCGCCGCTGGCTGCCGGATTTACGCTTTATCTCTCACTACCCTGATTACCCGCCCTATATCGAGGCAATGGCTCAGCATATTGAAAGCCACTGGTCTAACCATGGGCGCAAACAAAAGCTGGTGCTGTCCTACCACGGCGTGCCTCTGAAATACCTCACCAAGGGCGATCCATACCACTGCGAATGCCATAAAACATCAAGGCTTCTGGCAGAACGGCTTGGGCTGAAAAAAGAGGATTACATCACCACTTTTCAATCACGTTTTGGAAAGGAAGAATGGCTAAAACCCTATACCGACGAAACGCTTAAGGCCTTTCCTGGGCAAGGCATAAAGTCAATTGACGTGTTTTGCCCCGGCTTTTCATCTGATTGCCTGGAAACCATCGAAGAAATTGATGAAGAAAACCGCGGGTACTTTATGGAAGCAGGTGGCGAAGGGTTTAGCTACATCACTGCGCTGAATGCAACGCCCGGCCACATTGATGCATTGGTACAACTGATAGAAGAGAACCTGCAGGGATGGCAATCTCCGGACAACCAGCCAGAAACGTTGGCTGCTCGCCAGAAGTTTGCGGACGAGCAAAAAGATAAAACCTACCCCGGTCGCAACCTTTAACCGCCAGGCTCAGTAGCACCTTCAAACGCTGCTGAGCCAAATGCTGCGCCGCCAACCTCTGCGATGGTTTACCTTGCCAAGGCTTGTGGTAACAGCAAATTTTCGATGCTGGCGATCGACAATACCCGTATCTCAATCGGTATCAGGCATGAAATTTAAAGCCTAGAACAACGAAAGAAGATAGTGAGTCGAGATATAAAGGGCTGGATTCACAGCGAGCTTGGTAAAACCTTTCGAGTAATGAACTCCTGACTAGCTATTGTCTGCCCCCCGCCATAGCTGCAATGGCTGCTAGTTTTACGAAACTCGTTTACATCTGAGGTTCAGGGCACTGCCTTCTAGGGCAGCTAATTCATTCCAATCGCGAGAGGAACTGCTTAAATACTCGGTTGAATTCAGCGGACCTTTCAACGTTAGGAAGGTGAGTCGCTTCATCGATGATACATAGCTCCGCCCCAATGACATAGTCGTGTATTAGTTGCGCCTCAGCGACCGGTTTGGAGACGTCCTCTCGGCCGACGATAACCAACGCCGGGGTGTTGATTTTCCCCAGTTGCACAACGTAGCCCATCTCCATGACGACGTTTGCACCTCCCAAGTTCCCTTCCCTCGTAACGCGGCGAATCACCTATCGAAGCTCATCCATCAACGCTTGATTCGCGTCCCGGAACGGTCTGGTAAACCAACGAATAATTGACGGCTCAACCATGGGCTCGACGCCCTCAACTTCGACTTGTTAAATGCGCCCCTCCCAAATTCCGCGAAGCATGCGAGCTGCCGTGCCGCCCAACACCAGCGAATGCAGGCGATGGGGGTATCGAACGGCAAACGTCTGACCGACCATGCTGCCAAGTGACATGCCAACAGGATGAACCTGTTCGACGCCGAGCGCATCCAATAAACTGCGAAGGTCTTCCACAAGGAGCGAAAGGCTGTAGGGAGTCGATGTCGCCGAAGTTTCCCCGTGACCACGCATGTCGTAACGAATCACGCGAAAGGCTTTGGCGAAGTCGGTCAGCTGAGGCTCCCACATTTCCAGCTCGGTAGCGAGACCATTGCACAGGAGCAACACCTGCGCCGAGGGGCCCCCTCAACCACACACCTCATCAGAATGCCATTGGCGTGAACGCGCTCTGTCGTCATTTTGACCCCTACTTGTCTACTTCATCTCCGATCGATGGATGATGTAAATCGGTAATGAACCTGTTAATAGGTTTACTGGAAGCCAGAACCGGAATACCAACTGGCTATTTGAACAAGCAATTAACGGATAACCAGGTTAAAGTTGGTTCCATCTCCCCAAGCGAAGCGCCTGTTTCCTACTCGATAAATCTCAGGAAAGTGTCCCGGGATTATGTGGTCTGCAACGTCCATAAGCTTGGTAATACTCTCTGTTCCCTTCTCTACTGTGTCGAACGCAAGATCACAGCACTGGGTTAGAGTTTCTTTAGGATACTTAATGGCATCGCCGGCTATGGCGGTTATCCCCTTCTCGGTCGTTACGAGAACCGAGCAATGACCCGGCGTATGCCCTGGAGTCTCAAGAACCGTTACCCCAAGAGCGATTTCAGGTGGCTCGTTGAAAAGCTCCAGATTCATCTCTAGCAACATGGGTCTGATATAACTCGGGACAAAATGATCGTCTGGATGAGGGTTGGCTGCATATTCCCACTCCTTATTCGACACCAATATTCGTGCACGCTTGAAAAGATCGACATTATTCGCATGGTCAAAGTGCAAATGAGTCAGAAGCACAATGTCAATATCGTCCGGCACTAGCCCTTGCCCCTCAAGAGCTTTTAGCAGCATCAACCTAGTAACGTGATGGCCCGTATCCACGAGTATCCGTTTTCCGCTCGATTCAATCAGTACAATTGAGGATAATCCCAGGAAACCTCCCTCAAGACGAATATTGTTACCTTCTACCAAAACTTTATAGATGGGCGCCATTACAACCTTCTCTTTAGTGATACATGAGTTCGATATGCTTCGAGCGCCCCCCACAGGTGATCGACGCAAAGACTTCTTAGCGCTTCGCTGTCACTTTTCTCGATGGCTTGAACCATTTTTTCATGCTCAAGCCGGGACTTCTCCAAACGATTGGGGTCAGCTATAGCGTGGCTTCTTATCGTCTTTACTACATTCCCATATCGTTCGATATCAGCTATCAGATTCGGATTTCCGCTAGCCGAAAACAATTTACGATGAAAGTCTTCATTGAGATTATTCACGTCAAGAATGTCGCCTCTCTGAATAGCTTGCTCGTATTCCAAGTGGAGCTCTTTCAGCTCGCTCACAAAACTATTAGGCAGGGGAAATTTCATGAGGTCGACCGCACCGGCCTGTAACAAGGCGCGCATCTGATAGATCCGATCTATTTCGGTGTCGGACAGCTCCCTAACAGAAGCTCCCCGATTTCGTGCTCGGACTACCAAACCTCTTATCTCAAGTTCTTTCAGGGCGCTCCGCACAGTATGGCGCTTAGCTTGAACCCTCGTCATGAGATCTTCTTCTACGAGGCGCTCCCTAGGATGGTACCTGCCGAAAATAATATCTGCTTCAATCATGCTCACGACGTCGCTAACCGTCGCATCTTTTAACTTATCCATTTGCGCTCTCTGGCTATGATTTCGGATTATTGATAAAAGTATTGACAATTTATCGATAAACGTCAAACTGATTACGCAATCAAATACAAAAAAAACTGGGTGGTGAAATCAACTGGCCCAGTAATCAAACTACAGTGAGGGCACTATGCGAAAGCTAATTCGCCATATCCGCAATACGTTCTTAGTAGCTGCAACCGTGACCATAATGACCAATACAGCCAGTGCTGAGTCGGCGGTAAATTGGGATATGCCAACACCATATCCCGTTGGAATTTTCCATGAACGAAATATTCAAACTTTCACTGATGAAATTGATAAGGCGACAAATGGGGCTCTCCATATTCAGATCCATGCAAACGGCTCGCTCTTCGAACATGCTGAGATAAAAAATGCAGTGCGCTCGCGCCTCGCGCCAATCGGGGAATTCATACTCTCTCGGCTCGCCAACGAAAATCCAGTTTTCGAAGTCGACTCGATACCATTTCTTGCCACTTCATTTGAAGATGCGGAACGCCTTTGGGCCGCACAACAAAAGCCTGTACAGGATCTGTTGGCAAAGCAGGGGTTAACCGTTCTGTACTCAGTACCCTGGCCGCCCCAGGGGATATACACATCTAAGCCACTGGAGTCTATCAAAGACCTGAGTGGGGTTAAGTTTAGAACTTATAGCTCAGCCACAGAACAGTTTGCCAAGCTTGCGGGTGCCGTTCCTACTCAAGTTGAGATCCCTGATGTCGGCCAAGCTTTTTCAACAGGCCGAGTTGGCGCCATGATTACCTCAGCCGCCACCGGAGTAAACACAAAGGCCTGGGATTATCTGACTCATTATTATGATACCCAAGCATTCCTTCCTAAAAATGTGGTTGTCGTGAATACAACAATGTTTAATAGCCTGCCAGAGCCAACTAAAAAGATCGTTATCGAGGCCGCACAGCGAGCCGAAGCTCGTGGATGGGACATGGCGAAACAAGAGACAGAAGAGATGAATAAAACTCTTAAAAATAACGGAATAAAAGTTATTAAGCCAAGTGATAAGCTTTCCAGCTCGCTAAAAGAAATCGGTGAACAGATGACTGAATCTTGGGTTGAGCGCACAGGAGACGTAGGTCAAAGTATTCTAAAAAACTATAAGTGATATTTGATAGATCAGGTAGAGCTAAAAGTTCTACCTGACTCAAATCATGGAGAACCTTTGTGCGAAAAATATTGGACTCCCTTTATAAATTTAGTGGCGATATTTCTTCTTTTTGTATTTTTACAATCTTCGTAATAGTCATAATTCAAGTTGGATTTAATATATTTAATAGCTTCTCTATATACATTTTAGAGGAGCCGGCCGGTCTCATGATCCCTTCATATTCCTCCTTTGCAGGCTATTTTCTCGGTGGAGCAACATTTTTTGCCCTTGCTCATACGCTCCAGACAGGAGAGCATGTCAGGGTCACTTTAATTTTGGGAGCTATGAGGCCAGACTTACGAAAAATTATGGAGCTATGTTCATGCGTTATTGGTCTCATATTGACAGCCACGTCTGCATATTTTCTCGCAAAACTGATTCATACATCTTGGATATATGACGATCATTCCTTCGGATTGGTGAAAATTCCATTATGGATACCTCAAATCCCTCTCTTCCTCGGAATGGCCACACTTACCGTAGCGTTCTTAGATAATATACTCAGCCTAATTATTCACGGGACAGCAACGTACATGAACGGGCAAGTTAAGGATGATATAGCCAAGCAAGAGGAAAAATTACTGTGACGCTTATCTCTTCAATAACGTTAATTTTAGTGTTATTTTTCTTATTAGCACTTGGTGTATGGGTTCCTTTTGCGCTTATGGGAGCAGCGGCTATAGCCATTGCGTTTTTTACTGACGTGTCAATGGGCCAAGTCCTTGCGATCAGCCTTTGGGGATCATCAGCAAAATGGTCCCTTACTGCCCTTCCATTATTTATTTGGATGGGGGAAGTTTTATTGAGATCACGTATTTCTGACGACCTTTTCACCGGAGTGGCACCATGGCTTTCTCGTATTCCGGGCAGGCTCATCCACGTGAATGTGGTAGCTAGCGGTATTTTCGCTGCCGTGTCAGGATCTTCTACCGCAACATGTGCAACAGTTGGAAAAATTACAATCCCTGAATTGAGGGCCCGTGGATATCATGATGGCCTCGCAATTGGAGCCCTGGCTGCATCAGGCACTTTAGGATTGCTGCTTCCGCCATCAATCATTCTTATTGTTTACGGGGTTGCGGTTGAGGAGTCCATCACGCGACTTTTCATAGCCGGCATTATTCCAGGGATAATGATGATGCTAATTTTTATGGCATACATTTCGGCATGGTCCCTGATTAACCCAACAAAAACACCTCCACCAGAACCTAGAATATCCTTCAGGAAAAAGTTAAGGCAGTCGAAGCGGTTAATACCAGTTATTTTAATTATGATAGGAGTTATAGGTTCGATGTACGCGGGGTTTGCTAGCCCTACCGACGCAGCTGCTGTAGGTGTGCTCCTATCTTTAGTTATTTCGAAAGCTTATGGCTCACTAACTTGGAGATCATTTCGAGAGGGGCTTACTGCTGCTACCCTGACATCCTGTATGATAGCTTTTATTCTTGCAGCGGCAGCATTCCTCACTACCTCTATGGGCTACACGGGCATCCCCCGGGCGCTCGCTCAATGGATCGGAAGCTTAGGCCTTAATACTTACTGGCTCTTAATTGCACTAACTCTTTTCTTTATGGTTCTCGGTTGTTTTTTGGATGGCATATCCGTTGTAGTTCTTACCACTGCGGTTCTATTACCCATTATAGAAACGGCTGGGATAGATAAAATCTGGTTCGGAGTATATTTAGTTATTGTAGTCGAAATGTCACTAATAACACCGCCTGTAGGCTTTAATCTTTTCGTTCTTCAAGGCATGACAGGAAAAAACATAATGAGTCTTTCCGCATCTGCCCTTCCTTTTTTCTTCTTGATGATTTTATGTATTTTTCTTCTTATCATTTTCCCAGGTCTGGCCACTTGGTTGCCAACTTGGATAATGCAATGAGATCTAAAATATAATTTTAAATATTTTTAATGACTAATTTAGGTTAAGAGGAAAAAGATGTACGATTTTATAATTGTTGGTGGAGGCATCCTTGCAATGTCGACTGCAATGCAACTTATTAAGGCTAATCCGAACCAGAAAATACTGGTCGTAGAAAAGGAAGATAGCCCAGCCCAACATCAAACCGGTCGGAATAGTGGAGTAATTCATGCTGGTGTTTACTACACTCCTGGCAGTTTGAAGGCACGCTTTTGCCTAGAAGGTAATCTAGCCACAAAAGCATTTTGCGAAGAGCACCAGATCCCATACGAACAGTGTGGAAAATTACTGATTGCAACGAATGAGCTTGAAATGCAGAGAATGCAAGCACTTTGGCAACGCACTGAAGCCAACGGGCTTGATCGCCAGTGGCTAAACACAGCAGAACTGCGTGAAGCCGAGCCCAATATTATCGGCCTCGGAGGTATTCTCGTTCCGTCAAGCGGTATAGTCGACTACCGTAAAATTGCGGAGGTAATGGCCAAAGAATTTATTAAAAAGGGTGGAGAAATCCACTACTCATGTCCCGTCATTGGACTCGACGAACGTGCTAACGAAGTTGTCGTCAAGACAAATAGAGGCGACTTAACTACCAAGTTTATGATTTCGTGCGCCGGATTAATGGCCGATCGGATAGTTAAAATGCTCGGCAAAACCCCTAATTTTGCTATCTGCCCTTTCAGAGGAGAGTATTTTCAACTACCACAACAACACAATAGCATCGTAAATCACCTGATTTATCCGATCCCAGACCCGTCCATGCCATTCCTAGGAGTGCATTTAACGCGAATGATTGATGGAAGTGTGACTGTCGGGCCCAATGCTGTCTTGGCATGGAAGCGTGAGGGTTATAATAAAGGCGACTTTTCATTTTCCGATACTATTTCTATGTTGTCGAATTCAGGGATCCGTAAGGCCCTCTTAGGTAATATTCGTTCCGGCCTAGTCGAAATGAAAAACTCTCTACACAAGCAAGGGTACCTAAATGAAGTTCGCAAGTATTGTCCGAGCTTGAATCTCGATGACTTGCTGCCACACCCAGCCGGCGTTCGGGCACAGGCAATCGCTAAAGACGGGAGTTTGATTGACGATTTTTTGTTTTTTAACACCAAGCGGACCTTTAACGTATGTAATGCCCCCTCTCCGGCGGCGACGTCGGCAATTCCAATTGGTAAACATATAGTAAAAGAAGTTTTGGCCCGCACCTTGAGCTGAAAAACAATATTAAAGACAAGGCTATAATGACTTTAAATCAGTAATCTATGGGAAATTAATGCTTCCTGTTAGATAGCATAATACGTCATTATAACTCTCTAACCTTTTTGGACTGTCGTACCCACTTTAATATGATAATTCCTCCATTTCTGGCGGATTTTAGACATAGATTTCCGCCCCCGCTTCCAAAAAGGGCGTAGTGTATATCGCTCTCGACCTATAGGTAGGCGGCGGATGGTAAATTAAGCCATCATCAGAACTGAAGTATTCCTCCCAGACGACAGGACCGTTTGGCCGGTCACAGCGTATAATCGTTCCCTTGATCCGTCTCATACCGTACCGTTTTATGCTGTTCTCAGTGTGCACTTCGATTGGACATCACAGCGAATCAAGGTGGCACAACGGCCATAACCTTGCCCTGGATGCATCTCACGAATGATCTCCGCTTTCCAGACGTCCAGACCCTTATTGGATTAATAAACTTCATGAAAAAATATAAAGGATTGAATTGTAAACATACCTGTTTTAGTTGCGCCGCTGATTAGAGTTTTCCGCCCGTTGGTGTTTCGCCCAGATATTCCCATGGCGTCAGGCCCTCCAGTGAATCGTTGGGACGCAGAAAAGAAAGAGGCGCTAAAAAAGTATGCAGAACTGGTTGGCAATCTGTCTGCAGAATCCGGCATGAGCAAGCTTTTAATCGATACGCTGCAGAGGTGATTCCCTCAAAAGCAGATCGCACTCAGAAGGACAATGCAAAAGAGTTGGAGAAATTACGAAGTGTGTTTGGCGAAATACACCCCAGCGAACTTTCAACCATGCACTGTCAGCAGTATCTTGATATTCGTGGACGCTCAGGCAAATCACAAAATCGCCTTACTCTCGCACATTTTTCGCAAAGCCATGCAGTGACCTGTTGTTGATCGCAACCCGGTTAAGGGCGTTGAAAAGCACAACGTCATTGCCCGGGACAGATACGTAGAAGACTGGGAGTTCGACGAATTCCTGTCTGTTTCAACGCCGTTTATTTTGACCTGGGTAGACGTAAAACTGATGGCCGGGTTGCGTCAGGGCGATATGCTGGCCATTCCACTGAGTGCCTTGCGGGATGACGGCATACGTTTTAAAAGTTGCAAAACCGGGCGCAAGGGCTTTATACCTTGGACACCAGAGCCAAAAATGGCAGTAACTACACTGAAGGCTTGCAATCAAAAACAAGGGTTAACGATTGTCTGTGACTCCGGCGGCAAACCGATGAGTGACAGCGCGTTTCAGAATCGCTGGCGAGCAGTGATGACTCGGGCGCTGGAAAGCACAGATCTGGTTGAGCGGTTTACCGAGCACGACTTGAGGGCTAAACACGCAACTGACGCGGATGCCGCGGGCGGCGGATGCTACAGCAAACCTTTTGCACGATGACAAGCGCACAACAGATGGTTATTTGAGGGCAAAGAAAGCCGTGACGATTAAGGCATGGAATCGAAAAAAATCAGGAGGATAATATACAACTGTATGCTAGGGGGGATATATAAAACTTTATAGATAAGTTCGCAGCTTAGAGTGACTCTCTCAACCACTTGTATTCAAAGGAAAAATGGCGGTGGGCCAGGGATTCGAACCCCGGGAAGGCTACAAACCTTCGGCGGTTTTCAAGACCGCTGCATTCGGCCACTCTGCCAGCCCACCGTTTTTCCATTGCTGCCTTGCGACAGCGGTGTGAATCATACCGGAATTGTCTGTGCTGTCAACGCCCTGCGCAAAACTCGATGACTTTTTGGGCATTAACTGCATTTAATGGAATCTAGAGGGCACTTTAATGTCGTAATTGATTGAAAGTTCAGAATTCGACCTTATGATGGAGAGTAATTCTAGGTCATTGGCGTTTCTCAGGCCTTGAGCCTGACGCCCGTAACCAAATAAGCTGGATCAAATCGGAGATCAGAATGCAAAACAGACAGTACAATGCTCAGCAGAACCGCAAAGGTATGATTGCCCGCGGATCCGCTACCGCACCTATCAGTGCTTCTGCGACCAAGGTTTTGCGCAACACCTACACTCTGCTTGCAATGACGCTGGTATTTAGTGCTGTCATGGCAAGTGTGTCCATGTCCATTGGCCTTAGCCAAGGAGCAAGCCTTGTATGCAGCCTGGGCGCCCTTGCCCTGATCTGGTTTGTGCTGCCACGCACTGCAAATAGCTCTGCAGGCATTGCCGTGGTGTTTGCCTTCACCGGCCTGCTTGGCCTTTCGCTTGGCCCGATCCTGTACCATTACCTGCAATTCCCCAATGGTGGGCAGATCATAATGCAAGCTTTGGGCGGCACAGGTTTGGTATTTTTCGCCCTGTCCGGCTATGTTTTAACCACCAAGAAAGACTTCAGCTTCATGCGTGGCATGCTAGTTGCCGGTCTGGTTGTTGTATTAGTAGCGGCCTTGGGCTCCATGGTTGCGGCAATGTTCGGCGCTGAAATAACAGCATTCAGCCTGGCCATAAGCGCAGCGATCGTGTTCCTGATGTCTGGCTTCATCCTGTATGACACAAGCCGTATTGTGAACGGCGGTGAAACCAACTACATCATGGCTACCACAGGCTTGTACCTGAACATCTACAACCTGTTCGTGAGCCTGCTACACCTGATCGGAGCCTTCTCCAGCGATTAATATTCGGAGCGGCCCAAGCAATTCGTAGTTAACAGAAACCCCGGCCTTTGCCGGGGTTTTTGCTATTGCTACACTGGCTCCACTTTTGGCGAGAACTGCAACCATGGCTGCCAACTCTTTGCAAAACTACACACTAGTCATCACTGGCGCACCCTACTCTTCCCAGGCGCCGCAAACGGCGCTGTTGTTCGCCCGGGCTGTGATTGCAGCAGGCCACACGCTGGATCGGGTTTTTCTTTATGGTGATGGGGTTCATCTCGCCTCATCTCTCTCAGCACCGCCCTCAGACGAAACCCATTGGGCAAATGAATGGGCCAACTTTCTGAAAGATAACGCAATTCCCGGCGTTGCCTGCATTGCGTCTGCGCTAAGGCGTGGGCTGATAAACGAGTCGGAACAAAAACGCTATGAATTGCCTGCCAGCAATCTTCTGGCCCCTTTTATCATTGCCGGGCTTGGCGAGTGGGTTGAAAGCACCATGGAATCAAGCCGTGTTATCTATTTCCACGCAGGGGGCTGAGCATGAGCACGCTAATTGTGATTGACCAATCGCCTTACGGAACCTGGGCTGGGCGTGAAGCTCTCGATATGGCCTTTTCGCTGGCCGCATTTGATCAGTCCGTATCTCTTCTATTTACGGGTGCCGGGGTTAATTGGCTACGAAAAGCCCAAACAACCAGTAAAATTGAACAAAAATCGGTGGAAAAAAATCTTTCTGCAGCGCCCATTTTCGGGGTGAAGGCTATCTACGCAGATGCAAGGGCTTGCGCCCAATACGGGCTTGGGCGGGACAACATGCTAGCCGGTGTGGCTATGGCTGAAAACAGTGCCGAATTGCTGCACGAGCACACACACACCGCCTTTGCCGGTTAATTCCATAGCCACCAAAACAGAGCCAGAGCCCGTTATGATGCCCATCAACACCCTTCACATCCTAAACAAAGCCCCTGATCACCCCCGCACAGCACAGTGCAAGCATGCACTCAGGCCTGGAGACGCGCTACTGCTTACTGAGAATGCGGTGCTGGCACTTTCGGTAGCAGGTGGTCATGATGGCCTCGCCATTCCTGTTTATGCCCTAGAGCCAGATGCAGTCGCTCGCGGCCTTGGCCAGAGTGGCACCGAGGCGACTCTAGTGGATTTCCCTGCCATGGTTGACCTGACGGCCCAGGCTCAAAACGTAATCAGCTGGTGACCCATGACAGACTCCATAATGCCGGCAAGAAACAATGAGGGTTTTCTCGAAAACCCAAACGACTGGTCACCCGAAGTGGCTACGGTCATTGCTAAAGATGACTGCATAACTCTCAACAAAAAACACTGGGAAATCATTGCGTTTCTGCGTTCTTTTTATAAAGAACATGAAATTTCTCCACCCTCCAACCGGCTGTTTGTAAAATCAGTAAGGGAGGCTCTGGGCGAAGAAAAAGGGAACAGCATCTATCTCATGCAGCTGTTTCCCGGCACGCCTGCAAAAACAGCGTGCCGGATCGCCGGCCTGCCTCGACCAACAAACTGCCTTTAGGGTTTTCTTCGGCGCTCCAGGTCAGCAGCACTGCCCAGAAAGCTGCTGAGGCCATTCTCAAACAACCCCGAACCGAACTTCAGGAACTGGCGAGTAGATTCTTTTACGGTGCCATCCAAAGCACTTTCAGGTAATTCTCGAAGGGTTTCTGCAACACCTTTTTTCACCCCAAGTGCCACTCGCGGTTCAATTTCCTCTGTTGCAGCAACAAGCTCGGCCACTTTTCGATCCAGATAAGGCCGCACCACCAACCGCCAGAAACCCCAGAGAACAAAGAAAACAGCAACGGCGGTCACGATAAACTGCGTAACAACAAGTAGTGCCCAGGCTGGCATGGCGCGCTCCTCTTGGTCGGTATGGTTGGGGTTAAAGCTGAAAATACATCAGTGCAAAAAATTGAACTACTCCAGCCAAGGCGCCGAATATGCCACCCACAAACATAAGCTGAACCTCTTCCTCGCGAAATGCGGGGCGAAGTATGTCCTGAAACTCAGCAGGCTGCAGTGCCCTCATTTGCCCTGCCAAAACTCTCGCGACAACGGGCGCTCGCTCCTTATTAAAGCTCCGATCGCTGAACACATCGTGGGTCGCGAGTACCGCCTGCTCGTTCATTGCCCTCTTCAACTCTGTGTATCCGCTCATTCCAACGGTTACTTGGGCACCGAGCTTCATCAGCAGCGAGTTATCCAGCAGCGGTCTCAAATGCTTTTGTATAATGGCTCGGGTGCGATCGCCACGGCTACCGTTAATCATTGCATCAGCCACTTTCTCAACGGTAATTAACTCTTCAGCCACCAGCTTCGCCCAAATATCGCTGATCTCTGGCTGGCGACGTAAAAAAAGCCCTTGAATCTTCCAGAACAGAAACCGTCGGGGCTTCAGCGGCGAGAAAATAAGGGTAATCGCAAGCCAGTTGGTAATAAAGCCAATTACAAACCCGCCAATCGGTAGAATCCATGGCGCCGGGTAGATCGACCAGACAGGCGCAAGAAAACAGCCCAAAATACCGCCAATAATAGCCCCGCGATTGATCACGGACTTAAGCTCAACCGAACCCGCCTGTTTGAATATTCGGTTCATCAGATCCGGGTGCTGCCTCAGCTCCCGGCTCAACAGTGCTTTGAGATCAACCAGTTCATCAAGATCGTCTCCAAAATCATCGACCAATCCTTCAATTCGCGCAGGCAATTGCTCCCGAGCCCATTGATAAATCCGTCGACGTAAAAATAGGGGCAAGTTATCCCAGAGTACCGGCTGGATTTCGTACATGGCTTCGTCAATGTACTCGTCAAGCCTGGGCGTTACTTGTGAAATGACCTGTTCAATAATTCGTTGGGGTTCCAGTTTTTGATAAACGGCGTTCAGGTCGCCAAACTGCCGAAGAGTCCGATCGATACAGATATGGGCCATTTTCTCCGCTTTGCGCGGAATGACGCCTTGCCAGCCAATAACGCCAACACCCACGAACTGCACGGGATAGAAAGACATCTGTATGGCAAGCCAGTTGGTGAACCAACCTACCACGGCGGCCATAATGGGCACGGACAGAAGCGCAACGTCAAACAAGTGGAACCCCGGTTGTACAATTGCAGGCACAGAACCTGCAGATTATGTCATTTATAGTTGGACGGGCTATGCGCTGCCGCCTCTGTTTGTGGAGCAAATCATGCGACAGCCAGAATTTTGTAACATTGGCCGAACCGCCATTTTTCTAGAGCATTTAGGGGGAGCTGAGCAGTTCGGGCAGGTTTTGCGGAGCGCTGGTAATGGAGGGACTGGCGTTCCGGAAACACCTGAAAAATCCTCAGCAAGTGCTTCCGGAATCAAGTAAACGATATTTACTAGTAGTAAGCGTTCTCAGTCTGTGTGTGATCCGTCACATCACGAACCGCGGTTATTTCCGGCACTCTGTCTTTAAGCGTGGTTTCAACACCCTGCTTCAAAGTAATGCTTACCGCTGAACAGCCCTGACAGCCACCACCAAAACGTAAAACCGCAACCGATCCATCAACAATCTCAACCAGCGATACTTCGCCGCCGTGGGAGGCCAGGTTAGGATTGATCTCAGAGGCCAGCACGTAATTTACCCGGTCTGGCAGTGGCGCATTTTCATCAACGCTTGGAACCTTGGCGTTCGGTGCCTTGATTGTTAGCTGGCCACCCATCTGATCTTGGGAATAATCCACGTACGCTTCTTCAAGGAAAGGTACGGAGTTATGATCCAGATACAGGGTGAATCTTTGAAGATCCACCTGCTCATCTGTGGGTACAATTTCGTTAGGCGGGCAATAGGCTAAGCAAGTTTCAGCATTCTTGGTACCCGGCTGAGTTACGAAAATACGCACGCCCATGCCTTCCACATCCTGCTTTTCGATAAGTTGTGCAAGATAATCCCGTGCGGGATCTGTCACAGTAACCAATGCCATATTAGCAACCCGTTAGTAAGTTTAAATTCAGTTTAAGCCAGTTCGCGGCAACTTGAAAGACCAAGTAAATTAGTTGGTCTTTAATCGTATAATGACTTTCCCGTACCACTTGCGTCGCACACCGAACTTGACGCAAGTGAAGAATAACTGCGGAGGGATCTACGACTAGCACCGGCATTTTGCTATGATTCCGCGCCATAGATGCAAATACGCCGTAAATACCGACATCCGGAATACTGATTATGACCGATCGTAACACTCGCCTGGAACAACTTCACAAAGCCCTGCAGGAGCGCATTGTGATTCTCGACGGCGGCATGGGAACCATGATCCAGAACCTGAAGCTGGATGAGCAGGCGTTCCGGGGCGATCGGTTCGCCGACTACGATCGTGAGGTGCAAGGCAATAATGACCTGCTTAACCTCACCCAGCCTGCCCTTCTGCGCAACATCCACGCCGACTATCTGGATGCTGGCGCAGATATTATTGAAACCAACACCTTCAACTCAACCCGCGTGTCACAGTCTGACTACGGTTTGGAGGAGTTCTCCAAAGAGCTGAACGTGGCTGCCGCAAAGCTGGCACGACAGGTGGCGGATGAGTTTACGGCAAAAACCCCAGACAAACCGAGATTCGTTGCGGGCGCAGTGGGCCCCACTTCCCGAACGGCGTCTTTGTCCCCGGATGTAAACAACCCCGGTTTTCGTAACACCGACTTCCAAAGCCTGGTAGACAACTACTACGAGTCGGTAGCGGGCCTTGTTGAAGGCGGTTGCGACATCATCCTTATCGAAACCATTTTCGACACACTTAACGCCAAAGCGGCAATTTACGCCACTCAGCAATATTTTGAAGACAGTGGCGTCGAGTTGCCGATCATGATTTCCGGCACCATTACCGATGCATCTGGCCGTACACTTTCAGGCCAAACCACCGAGGCCTTCTGGAACTCCATTGCCCATTGCCGCCCTATTTCAGTGGGCCTTAACTGTGCCTTGGGTGCAGATGCGTTGCGGCCCTATGTAGAAGAGCTGTCGGCCAAAGCAAGAACCTACGTTAGCGCACACCCCAATGCGGGCCTGCCTAACGAATTCGGCGAATACGAGCAAACCCCTGAAGAAATGGCCGAGATCATTGAAGGCTTTGCCCGCGATGGTTTTGTGAACGTCATCGGCGGTTGCTGCGGCTCCCGCCCAGATCATATAGAAGCCATCGCAAAGGCCGTAGCCAAATACCCGCCCAGAAAAATGCCGGAGCGCCCGGAAGTACTGCGCCTCTCTGGCCTTGAGCCGTTCACCGGCGATGAGAACACGCTGTTTATTAACGTGGGTGAGCGCACCAACGTAACCGGCTCCAAACGGTTCCTGCGCCTTATCAAGGAAGAGCAGTACGAGGAAGCCCTGAGTGTCGCCCGGGATCAGGTAGAAAACGGCGCCCAGATTATCGACATCAACATGGATGAAGGCATGCTGGATTCCAAGGAGGTGATGGTCACCTTCCTGAACCTGGTCGCCTCGGAGCCGGATATTTCCCGCGTGCCCATCATGCTCGACTCATCCAAATGGGAAGTGATCGAGGCTGGGTTACGCTGCATCCAGGGCAAGGCGGTAGTGAACTCAATCAGTCTGAAAGAAGGCGAGGAAGAGTTCATCAAGCGCGCACGTGATTGCATGCGATACGGCGCTGCAGTTGTGGTTATGGCCTTTGACGAACAGGGCCAGGCAGATACTTATGAGCGCAAAACCGAGATCTGCAAACGGTCCTATGACGTTCTGGTCAGTATTGGCTTCAACCCGGGCGACATTATTTTCGACCCAAACGTGTTCGCCATCGCCACAGGTATCGAAGAGCACAACAACTACGCGGTGGACTACATAAACGCCTGCCGCTGGATTCGGAAAAACCTGCCCTACGCATCGATTTCAGGTGGTGTGAGCAACGTTTCGTTCTCCTTCCGTGGCAACGACATAGTGCGCGAAGCCATCCACTCAGTCTTTCTCTATCATGCAATCAAGGCCGGCATGAACATGGGTATCGTCAACCCTGGCCAACTGGTTATTTACGATGAGATTGAGCCAGAACTGAAAGAGCTGGTTGAGGATGTTGTACTCAACCGCCGCGAAGACTCCACCGACCGCCTTCTGGAAATTGCAGAGCGTTTCAAAGGCAAGGGTGGCAAAACCCAGGAGGAAGATCTCGCGTGGCGTGAGTGGCCGGTGATCAAGCGCTTGGAACACTCCCTGGTAAAAGGTATTACCAACTTCATCATTGACGACACGGAAGAGTGTCGCCAGCAAGCAGAGCGCCCGATTCACGTAATTGAAGGTCCGCTCATGGACGGCATGAACGTGGTGGGCGATCTGTTCAGCGACGGCAAGATGTTTTTGCCACAAGTGGTAAAAAGTGCCCGCGTTATGAAACAGGCGGTGGCGCACCTGATCCCCTTTATTGAAGCGGAGAAATCCGAAGACCAGCAGGCTAAAGGTAAAATCCTGATGGCAACCGTAAAGGGCGACGTGCACGACATAGGTAAAAACATCGTAGGCGTGGTGCTGCAATGCAACAACTACGAGGTAATCGACCTTGGCGTTATGGTGCCCAGCGATAAAATTCTGGCTGCAGCCATTGAGTATAACGTCGATATTATTGGCCTAAGTGGGCTAATTACGCCGTCGCTCGATGAAATGGTGCATGTGGCCCGCGAGATGCAGCGGCTCGACTTCCACCTTCCGTTGATGATTGGTGGCGCAACCACGTCGAAGGCCCATACCGCCGTAAAAATTGAACCCCATTATAAAAACGACATCGCCCTGTATGTGTCGGACGCCTCACGGTGCGTAAACGTTGCATCGCAGCTGCTCAGCAAAACAGCCAAGCCCAAACTGGTAAGTGACGCTCGCGAGGAATACGACAAGATCCGGGAGCGCCGTAAACAACGAGGCGATCGCACCAAGCTGGTCAGCCTGAAAGAAGCACGTGCGCGGGCCCCAAAAATCAATTTTGAAAACTATGTACCCCCAAAGCCGATCTTTACAGGTATCCGATCATTTGAAGAGTATGATTTAAAAGAGCTGGAGCCATACATAGACTGGACACCTTTCTTCATCTCTTGGGACATTGCCGGAAAATACCCTCAAGTATTTGATGACCCAAAACGTGGCGAAGCGGCACGCAGCCTGTTTGACGACGCTCAAATTATTCTTCGCAAAATGATTGATGAAAAACGCGTAAGTGCTTCAGGCGTCATCGGATTCTGGCCAGCACACCGTCGCGGTGACGACATTGTCGTTTACAAAGACGAAAGCCGTAGCGAGGAGCTGACTATCCTGCATCACTTGCGTCAGCAGGATGAAAAAGCCCCTAATAAATCGATGATGACTCTGTCCGATTTTGTGGCTGAAGAAGGTACAGAACATTGTGACTATGTTGGCGGCTTTGCGGTAACCACCGGTATCGGCGCGGAAGAAATGTCACTGGAATACAAGAACGCCAACGATGACTACAACGCGATCATGGTGAAGGCCCTGGCAGACCGCTTAGCCGAGGCGTTTGCAGAGCGCATGCATGAACGGGTTCGTAAGGAGTACTGGGCTTATAACAGAGATGAACAGTTAGGCACCGAAGACCTGATTAAAGAACGTTATCACGGTATTCGCCCCGCGCCCGGTTACCCTGCCTGCCCCGACCACACCGAGAAAGCGACCCTGTTCGAACTGCTCGATGCCACCGCACAAACTGGCATCGAGATTACAGAGAGCTTTGCGATGTTCCCAACGGCAGCGGTTTCGGGCTGGTACTTCTCGCACCCTGAATCGAAATTTTTCGCGGTGGGTAAAATTGGCGTAGATCAAGTTGAGGACTATGCTGATCGTAAAGGTCTTTCCAAAGCGGAAGCAGAGCGATGGTTGGCTCCCAGCCTTGCCTACGATCCTGCTGAATAAAAGCCAAGCCCACATGCATTTAGGATAGATTTTATGACACAAGCGCCTGATACGGAGAAAAACAAGGACAAGAAACCTCAGGGGCCTGGCGTTCTTAAAGTCATGCAGAGTGTGGCGGCCGGCGCCTTGGGGGTGCAGTCCAGCAAGCGCCGCGAGGAAGATTTTTCCGGCCACAGCCCTCTGCCTTATATTATCGGCGGCTTGCTGTTTACCGCCATTTTTATAGGCACCCTCGTTTTGATCGTACAGGCGGTTCTTTCTGGCCAGTAGCTACTGGCCAGAAACCCAAAACACAGCGAATCCGACCACAAGAGCGATAATCAGTACCGAGGCTACGGCATCGACCTGGCTGTCTGATCGCATTAGGTTCTTCATTAGTTTTTCCTTTTAGAGTTTAAATCATTAATTTTTCGGGAAACGGACCCCCGCTAGTATCCACCCCTCCCAGTAAAGCAGCAAATTGACATTCGTCCAACCTGCAATGCACTGCCTTATCGCCTGAGTCGATAAACTTATCTTAAAAAAGTCGTTTCTAGAATAAGGGTTGGGTGCTATCCTTCGTTTCAGATATAAGGCCCCGGTTTTCGGGCGCACCCGTAAGTTCAAAACCAGAATCTTTCGGGTGCATGCCGTTACGACGTTATTATCCAGGACTTTCCTTTATGTACGTATACGACGAGCACGATCGGAAAATGGCCGCCGAGCGGGTTGCACAATTCCGGGACCAGACCCAGCGAGCGCTTGCGGGCGAACTGGAGGAGGATGAGTTTTTGCCTCTGCGCCTTCAGAACGGGCTCTATATTCAGCGTCTCGCGCCTATGCTGCGTATCTGCGTACCTTACGGCATGCTCCGCTCTGTTCAGCTGCACCGCCTGGCACGTATTACACGGGATTACGATAAGAACTACGCACACTTCACCACCCGCCAGAACGTGCAACTGAATTGGCCTGCACTGGAAAATGTTCCCGATATCCTGGCTGAGCTGGCAGAAGTCGAGATGCACGCCAACCAGACCAGCGGCAACTGCATAAGAAACACCACCACAGATCAATTTGCGGGTGTACAAGCCGACGAAATTACGGATCCCCGCCCTTACTGCGAAATTATTCGCCAGTGGTCGACTTTTCATCCGGAATTCGCATACCTGCCTCGCAAATTTAAAGTGGCTGTAAACGCCTCTGAGAAAACAGACAGGGCTGCCATTCAGGTGCACGACATAGGCCTCCAGATCGTCCGCAATGACGCTGGCGAGTTGGGCTTTCGTGTGCACGTAGGCGGCGGGCTTGGGCGCACACCTATGGTTGCACCCGTAATCCGTGAATTCCTACCGGAACTGGATCTACTCACATACCTCGAAGCTGTTCTCAGGGTGTATAACCGTTACGGTCGCCGTGATAACAAGTTTAAGGCCCGCATTAAGATCCTGGTAAAGGCTCTTACCCCGGAAGGCTTTGCAGAAAAAGTAGAGTCTGAGTGGGCGCACATTAAAGACTCCCCTACCCGGCTCACTCCAGAGGCTATCGAGCGCATCCAGAGCTACTTTACAGAGCCTGATTATGCAGAGCTGGACAATGCCACTGAGTTGCTTGCTCAACAAAGATTCGAAAACCGCGCCTTTGATCAGTGGCTGCAGCACAACATAGACACCCATAAAAAGCCCGGTTATGCGATTGTATCGCTAACCATGAAAGAGACCGGTACGCCTCCGGGAGATGTCACCGATCAGCAGTTTGAACAAATTGCAGACTTGGCAGACGAATACAGCTTTGGCGAAGCGCGGGTAACACACCATCAAAACGTGGTGCTGGCAGATGTGCGCCAGGATCGCTTGCTGGAACTTTGGCAGCAGCTTGGCCCCATGGGCTTTGGCACGGCTAACCTGCACACGCTAACAGACATTATTTGCTGCCCGGGCGGGGACTTCTGCGCCTTGGCCAATGCCAAGTCCATTCCGGTTGCTGAAGCTATTCAACGCAGGTTTGACGATCTGGATTTTCTGTACGACCTCGGCAACATCGATCTCAATATATCCGGTTGCATGAACGCCTGCGGCCACCACCATGTAGGTAATATTGGTGTTTTAGGCGTTGACAAAAAAGGCCAGGAGTTCTATCAGGTGAGCCTTGGCGGCGCATCACAACACGACGCATCCATCGGCAAGATACTGGGGCCCTCTTTTGCCCAGGATGACATGCCTGATGTGATCGCAAAGATTATTGATGTTTACGTGGATACGCGCACGGAAGAAGAGTCCTTTCTGGACACCTATCGCCGTGTTGGAATTACCCCTTTCAAGGAGCGGGTTTATGCCTGATATTATTTTTCAGGATGGCAGCATCCGGCAGAACCAGTGGGTTGTTGTTTTCCGCCCCGAGAGTGGCGAACCACTGGATATACCTGAGCAGCGGCAGGTGCTGATTCCAGCTGATCTGTGGGTCGCGAATCGTGAGCGGTATGCTGGCAATGAGAATGTCGGCGTGTGGCTCGATAGCCATGATGAGCCTGAGACGTTGGCCAATCATGTAAATGAATTGCCATTAATTGCGGTGAATTTTCCGAAGTTTAGTGACGGCCGCGGTTATAGCATTGCCCGGTTGCTGCGGGAGCGTTTCGGCTATAAAAACGAGCTGCGAGCAATTGGCGATGTGCTGCTGGATCAGCTTCAGTTTATGAAGCGCTGTGGCTTTGATACTTATGAGCTGCGCCCCGATAAGGATATCCGCAAGGCAGCGAAGTCGTTGAACTTCTTCAGCCAAGGGTATCAAGCGGCTACGGATACTGACTTGCCTTTGTTTCGGCGTCGGGCGTCTTAAGAGAACTACTTGGGAGTAAGTAGCAAGAAGCAGGCAGGCAATCAAAACACGCTGTGAATACATCCGTGTACGCTCGGCTACGCCATCCATGGCTCCGCACGGTTTAGATTGCCTGCCTGCTTCTTGCTACTCAGATTTTGGTCTTTCAGATCGCGTGATCTAAAACGATTTTTCCAGCCGACTCACCTTCCAGAAATGCTTTGAGTGCACTATCAAGATCAGCGCGACCAATTCGTTTGGCAGATGCTTCAGCCTTCGGGCACTTCCAGTCACCTGCAAATTTATCCCACACGGTTTCTTTCTCCGCCAGCGGGATTTCCACCGAATCCACGCCCAGAAGATTCACCCCACGCAGGATGAACGGCAAAACCGTAGTTTGGAGTTGTGGGCCGGCGACCAGACCGCAGCAGGAAACCGAACCGCCGGGCAGAATCTGCTTTAGCAGTTCGGCCAGAGGTGTGCCACCAACTGTATCTACAGCGTTAGCGAAGGCCGGCTTCAGCATCGGCTTTTTGTCTTCTGCCAGCGCATCACGGCCAACCACTTCAGCTGCGCCCAGGGATTTCAGGCTGTCAGCCGCCTTACCGCTAATAGCGACCACTTCAAAGCCCAGCTTTGCGAGAAGTTCTACGGAAACGCTGCCAACGGCTCCTGATGCCCCTGATACAGCTACCTTGCCCTGCTCTGGCCTTGCCCCCATGGTGAGGAGCTTTTGGACGCACAAACCTGCTGTGAGGCCGGCTGTACCGTAGACCATGGCAGTGCTGGCATTCCAACCTTCGGGCATGGGTACGCACCAGGTGGCAGGTACCCGGATGTATTCGCCAAAACCGCCGTCTGTGTTCATGCCCAAGTCGTAGCCGGTTACGATAACCTGGCTGCCAACGGCTGGGGTACCGGTGGCAGACTCGACCACTTCGCCGGCTGCATCAATGCCGGGGGTGTGGGGGAAAGAGCGGCTTACGCCTTTGTTACCGGAGGCAGAAAGCGCATCTTTGTAATTCAATGACGAGTGGCTGACTTTAATCAGCACCTCGCCCGCTGGAAGATCAGCCGTGCTGAGGGTCTGTTCAGCACCTTTAAAGTTGCCGTCCTGCTCTTCAACACGCCAGGCTTTGAATTCGATAGTGCTGGTCATGATCTTCTCCGCTTGCGGTTAGCTACTGAATTTTTTGGTTACGGAACGCGCTCAGAACCTTCCACACGGTGTGCTCTAGTGCGGAGCTAGTTGCCAACCCGAGTTTTTCCGGGAGAGTGCGTTTGCGTTGGAACGACACAGAGACTACATCTGCCCTGTCGCATGCTTCAATAAGATATTCGTCGGAGGTTTTGATCTCGTCGATGAGCTTAACCTCAAGTGCCCGCTTGCCGAACCAAATGTCGCCGGTAGCCACCGCTGCAATATCAAGTTCCGGACGGCGCTCACTTACGTAGTCTTTGAACAGGCCGTGGGTATCTTCCAGGTCGTCAAGGAACTTCTGTCGACCTTTGTCGGTGTTCTCACCAAATACTGTCATGGTGCGCTTGTGCTCACCGGCGGTCAGTATTTCAAAATCCACGTTGTTCTTTTTGAGCAAGCGGTGAAAATTCGGAAGTTGGGCGACAACACCAATAGAGCCTAGAACCGCAAAAGGCGAGGCAATGATCTTGTCCGCTACGCAGGCCATCATGTACCCGCCACTGGCAGCAACCTTATCGACACAGGCCGTAAGATGTATGCCTTTACTGCGGATACGGTCTAATTGTGCAGCTGCAAGGCCGTAGGAATGCACAAGGCCACCGCCACTTTCGAGGCGAATGACCACTTCATCTTTGCCTGGCTCTGCAACGCTGAGTACTGCCGAGATTGCACGACGAAGCGGGTCTGTATCACTGGCTTTAATATCACCATCAAAATCCAGTACGTAGATTCGGCCTGGCGCCTCTTTAACAGCACCGGTATCCGCTTTTTTTGCTTTCCCGGCTTTCTTTTCTGCTTTGTCTTCTTTCTTTTTCGCTTTGCTCCAGGCTTTACGTTCATGTTCAGTCATGAGTCGTGCCTGAATGGTCTCACGAAGTTTGCGGTATTTTTCATTGAGCTTAAAGATTTGCAGCTCACCATCATCTTCATGATCGCCCCGGTCTTTGTGGGCAACAGAGACAATAATGGACACAACAACCACTGCTGCAACGACAAAGGTGATTACTTTGGCTAAAAACAAGCCGTATTCAGTCAAAAACTCCAAAACGCTTCTCCAGGCAGTTAAGCAAGCACGAGAGTGTAGCTTACCGAAACTCTGGTGATAAGCAGATCAAAAATATTAAAACAAGCGTTCGATCGGGCTTGACAGGGGTAACATCTCACCATAAAGTCGATTTGCGAAGTCGGCTCTCCCCGGTTTCAAAGCCAGGCACACAAAGCCGTTATCATCACAAGACAACCATTTAAAAGGGTAAAAAAGATGTCTGTAGATCAAATCTTTGAAAAGCTCGAGAAGAATTTCAACGCAGACGCAGCTCAAGGCCTGGATCTGGTATTCCAGTTCGATATCGAAGATGACAAGACCTACAACCTGGTTATCAAAGACGGCACTTGTAAGCTGAACGAAGGTGCTCACGCTGACCCTTCTGTAACGCTAATCATGAATGCCGAAACTCTGGAAGGCATCGTGTCTGGCGAGACTGACGGCATGCAAGCCTTTATGGCAGGCCAGCTCCGCGCCGAAGGCGACATGATGCTGGCTACCAAGCTGGGTGAGCTATTCAACATGGGCTAACATTGCCCTGAGTTGAGCTCACAAAAAACCCGCGCCTAGCGCGGGTTTTTATTGACTATAAGTTAACTTGGAAGGTCGTTATTACAGCCCAACATCATCCAGAGACGATTCCGCCAGCCTGAGCAGATCAGCATTGCTCTCCTCCCGCTTACCGATGCTTTCAATATAATATTCAAGAGAGGTGAGAGCATCTGCCAATGCTTCCAGCACCTGGGCTTCAGGCGCTTCGCGGGCATCCAGAAAACGGTCCTGGATAGATGCAGCAACGCGCTCAAGCACATGAGCCGCGCCAGGGTCGTTTACCATCTGCAGCCCACCCCAAATACTGTGCAAAGTAGCAGGCAAGTTGGCAAGGTGAAGTTTGTCGTAATCCGACTCCACAAAGGCCGTAATGGCGCGCTTGGCTAACGTCAGTGCACCACGGGCCTCGTCAGCTACTACGTAAACCGCTTCCTTGAAATAGATAGATTCTTCACGGCTTCGCTCACTGCCTGCCAGTGCGTCTGTTTCTGCTGTGATACCACGGCTGACAATCTGCATAACTGCATCTTCAATACCCAGTACCGAGTCCGCAAGGCGGTAAAGCTCATCCTCACCGGGAAGTCGGGATTCCGCCTCCCATGTCCGGAGCCTGGCTGCCTCTTCGCGGGCTATGGTTGCCAGGCGATTGAGGTCCAACATAACCAATGTATTACCCAGTCGCTCCAACGTGTCCGCAATGGAGGAAAGTTCTGCCAAATCTGGCTCAATCCCTCGCTCTATAATATCGAGCTTATCTTTTAGTTGATTGAGCTCATCCTGCAAAGCTTCAGAAAGCGATTCCAACACGTCCGTGCCGGGGCCATACAAACGCCTAGCATGAGCCTCAAGGATGGAATCCGGGAACTCAGCGGGGGTCAACTTGAAAGCAGACAGAACACGGGTCGCTTCAGGGTTGCCCGAACCACTGCGATAAACCAGGTACACCAAGTCTCGAATGAGTGAATCCGGCGCATCCTTGGTTGTAGCCACCTTACCGACGTAAACCACTTCACGGGCATACTTTTCTATGCGTATGAACATGCGCTTACGGGCCTTTGTGAAAGGCATGGTGCGATCTACCATGGTGTCCGCGACAGTGGCGACCAGACACCACATTTGCCCCATGGGTGCTCCCTGGCACAAGCGAACAAAACCTCGCGCGGCACGGCCTATAAGCTTCTGGCTAACGATGGGGCTGCGATCTCTGAGCACACCCAGTAGCGCAACCTGGAAGGTAAGCCGCATGCGTCGGGCAACAATCTCATATTCAGTGTCGGTGCCTTCGAAAGCTTGAATCGACATGCCAGCGCTAAAATCGGGCTGGTCTTTTACATCAACTTCGAAGAAACAGGATTCTGGGTAGGGCTTTTCGCGGCGAGCTTCTCGCAGTTCGTTGATAACCGGTAGCAGCAGCTCAGGGTGATCCGCGCGTTGGTGATGGTAGTACTCTACATACCGGCGCAGAATAAATAGCGCACTGTTCAGAGTCGTGAGCAGAATGTTCTTGTCGTCGTTTGCGCCAACCGGGACATCATTTGCCATGGCGACAGCTTCTTGGCAGAGCAGCGTACCGCCGCGGAGCTCCACCAGAATGAAGATGCCGCGAAGCTGGTTCAGGAAATCCAGACAGTTCTGCAGATCCTCCCCGCTCTCCCGGTTTTCCTGAAAGCGCTCAAGGCTAGATTCTGCCTGCTTGATGGTCTGCTCTATTTCACTTTTGACCAGATCAAACGACTGCGATTTCGTCGCCAGAGACGATTGAACCATAAACGCTACCTATTAATTTGCGGAGACTACCGCACCGTCTTAGTGAGCTTTGGCCTGACAACAACTCGTGCCAAACCTTTTTATTATGAGCCGGATCACTCCTTCCGACCAAAGTGCGCAAACAAAAAACTGGCGAACTTATCACTACTTATAACATAAAACTCAAGGGCCTCAACAAAGCTGGAATGTAACAATTGGTACAGGCAGACGCAGTTCTCATTCTGCACCTTCAAGCTTGCTCCAAATGGTTTCTCCAGCTTTCTTTTCGAGGGCTGTCATGAACGCCTGATGGGCTTCATTTTCGGCCTCGCTTGCCTTCACAATCGCCAGCTCAGGCCGAGCGGAGCTTAATCGGCGAATGCCGCCCGAACTGCCCCCGTTTTCAGACCCGGCATCAAGTGACAGCGCGGTTTGTCCACCCGTGAGCAGTAAGTACACCTCGGCCAGGATTTCCGCATCCAAAAGTGCTCCGTGAAGCTCTCGGTTGCTGTTATCAACGCCATAGCGTTTGCACAGTGCGTTCAGGTTATTCTTCTGGCCTGGGTGCTTTGCCCGTGCAAGGGCCAGAGAATCCACCACTGCGCAATGGTCGGCGGTTTTGCGTACCGGTTTAACCCGCGCAAACTCTGTGTCCATGAAACCAATATCAAACGCTGCGTTGTGAATAACCAACTCAGCGCCTTTTATAAATTCAAAAAACTCATCGGCGACGGCTGCGAATTTTGGCTTATCCACGAGAAATTCATTGGTAATCCCGTGGATAGTGATGGCTTCTGCTTCAACTTCACGCTCGGGATTGATGTAAACATGATAGTTACGCCCTGTTAGCTGGCGCTCCACCATTTCAACGCAACCAATCTCGATAATCCGGTGACCTTCTGCCGGATCTATACCCGTTGTTTCTGTATCCAGTACAATTTGTCTCATAGTTCCCACACAGGTTTAGTTCAGGGTGCCCTTTAACTACCGATCAGTTCGGCAACACCCTTATTTGCAAGTTCGTCTGCGAGTTCGTTGTCCGGAACGCCTGCGTGCCCTTTAACCCAGTGCCAGTTAACCGCGTGTTTTGCGGTTTCCAAATCAAGCTCGCGCCAAAGGTCATCGTTTTTCACAGGTTTTTTCGATGCAGTTTTCCAGCCGTTTCGTTTCCATCCTGAAAGCCACTCGGTAATACCTTTCCGTACATACTGAGAATCCGTATACAACTCGACCTGACAGCCACGATTAAGAGCCTTCAATCCCTGAATCGCCGCCAGCAGCTCCATGCGATTATTCGTGGTGTGGCGCTCTCCGCCGTGCAAGGTTTTACAGACGCCGCCATAGCGGAGCACGACTCCCCAGCCACCAGGCCCTGGGTTGCCTTTGCAGGCTCCATCGGTATACACAATCACCTTTTCGGACATTACGACTCCTGCGACTCTATCGGTACGGTGGCCTAACCATGGCCAGTTAATCTTCAGGGTGGCTCAGGTTCTGTGGAGGACAGCCCCTGGATGCGCCTACTGTGCCATTTCCAGTCAACCCCATGACTTTGTTCTGGCGCCATACGTGGCGCTGAGGAATCCGGGCGCAGACCCGTTTTTTCGCAAGGATACAGTAATACGCCCCAACCGGCAGGAATCCGTACCTGGACATTCGCTCGCTGAATCGGCCAGAAACCTTGCCGATTCCGTGCCGACCACTGCGCTGAACAGGCAGGCGAAAGAAGCGAGTCACAGACACCTCAACTTGAAAGCCCAATAAATGCAGCCAGTCTTCCATGCGCCGCCGTAAAAGAAAGCGCCCACCCCAAGGGCCGGCATGGTGCCGAGAGATAAACCGGCGAAAACCCCAAATGCTGACGGGGTTAAAGCCAATAAGAGCAATGGTGCCCTCACCCCTCAATACCCTCGCGGCCTCCCGCAAAACCTGATGAGGATAATCAGAAAAATCGGCCGTATGATGAAGCACGACCAAATCCATAGAATCTCCAGGGAAAGGCAATTCGTCCGCATCGCACACCACCACACCGTCTGGTATGCTCGTAAAGCACCGGGGCGTAGTCATTATTTTCTGTGAAAAATCAGTGCCGCTGGTAAGGGGTAGCCGGTGACTGACACTCACCTGAAGTTGCCGCGCCCCCGTAAGGCGCGCTAGCTTGCGATCGAGAAAGCCTCGCTGATCTGCCAGCAAAGCCCGTCCAAGAGGCGTCTGGAACCAGTTCTCAAAGCTTTCATTTCGGGACGAATAATCAACAACTTGGCCTTTCTTCACACTGCCTGTACTCCCGCGTTAAAAAGAACCTGCAAGAACGTCACCGATTCAGGGGCTGTTGGGCCTAAGGGTTTAATGCTCTATTATATCAGCCACACTTGCCAAGCACATACGGGGACACCTGATGCTCAACATCTCTGCCATTCCAGCATTCAGTGACAACTACATATGGTGTCTTGCAGACTCGGACACTGGCAAAACGTTGATTGTGGATCCAGGCCAAGCCGGGCCGGTGCAAGATCACCTTGTTAAGCACGGGCTGCAGCTGGATACCATTCTGGCTACTCATCACCACCCAGATCATGTGGGCGGAATAAAAGCACTGATGCAGGTCTATCCAGAGTGCCGTGTTGTCGGCCCTGCAGATTCGCCGTTTAAGGGTAGCACCCACTTCGTTCACCCGGGCGATGAAGTTTTGTGGGAAGGTATTACATTTCAGGTAATGAGTGTGCCTGGGCATACCCTGGACCACATTGCGTTCTTTACCGATGTTGAAATTGCCGGCCACCCCGCCCTTTTTTGTGGCGACACACTATTCGTCATCGGCTGCGGCCGACTGTTTGAAGGCACTCCCGGCCAAATGATGGAGTCCCTTAAATCCCTCAGGGAGCTTCCGGGCAATACCGCCGTCTATTGTGCCCATGAGTATACTTTGGCCAATCTACGTTTCGCCCGGAGCTGGTTGCCAGACGACAGCAAGCTCGAAGCCTTCGAACGCCAATGCAAGGAACGTCGGGAAGCCGGCGAGCCAACCGTGCCCTCAATACTTGCGGATGAAAAACAACTCAACCCGTTTTTGCGTTGGGATGACCCCGCCGTCGTAGCTGCGGCAAAACGGTACTGCACAGAGCAAGGCCTGGCCGCAGATTCCGACAGCGCAATCTTCGCTGCCATACGGCACGGCAAAGATAATTTCTAAGCAGGTAACACTTTCTCTCACCACCGTAACGAGAGATCGGTTGACCGCTGGAAAGGCACTCCCATAGAATCGTTTAACTTTTTGCTCGTAACTTACTAAATATGCCGGGTTTTTGGACACAAACCTGGCATCAAACCAGAGCCGGAAATTGCCTATGTCGGTCAATCGATTACCCCTGCTGATGTTCCTTGGTGCCCTGGCAGGCGGCTGTAGTTCACTTTATTTAGCTGCAGAAAAAGCGCCCGAGAGCCCTCTTGACTCAGATGAGGTCACACTTGCAGCCGGCGACGAAGGACTAAAGGAAGCAGTCGTTACTGGCAAGGGCAGCGATACAGTTCGCGACGAGCCATTGGATGACGCCATCGCTCCTGAACTCAAAGCCGCCGCCAGGGAAGCTCGAGAAAAACTCGATAACCCAGAGCAGAAGCCTGCCAATGCGGCCTCTGAGCAAGCAGATCTGTGGAATCGTTTGCGGGCAGGGTTCGCCCTTGACCACGATATCGACAACAAGCGCGTGAGAGATCAGTTGAGCTGGTATGCGCGGCATCCAGATTATATCAACCGAGTCGTCGAGCGCGGCAGCAGGTATTTGCACCACATCGTCAACGAAACTGAAAAACGTGGTCTGCCAGCCGAATTTGCGCTACTGCCAGTCGTGGAGAGCGCCTTTGACCCCTTTGCTTATTCCCACGGTCGAGCCGCGGGTCTTTGGCAGTTTATACCCTCAACCGGTAAATACTTTGGCCTCACCCAGAGCTGGTGGCACGATGACCGCCGCGATGTAGTTGCCGCTACAGATGCCGCTCTAACGTATCTTGATCGTCTGACCAAGCGGTTTGATGGCGACTACACCCTCGCTCTTGCCGCATATAACAGTGGCGGTGGCACGGTTTCCAGCGCCATGCGCCGTAATCGGAAAAGCAATAAACCTCAGGATTTTTGGTCACTACAGCTGCCCCAGGAAACCCGGCATTACGTACCCAAGCTCATTGCTCTGGCGAAAATATTCGATGATCCCGAAGCCTATGGCATTGAGCTTCCGGTTCTGATGGACGAGCCGTATTTCGAAGTGGTCGATACCGGCGGGCAGCTGGACTTGGCACAGGCTGCGGAGCTTGCTGGCGTCGATATTGACGAGATCTACCTGCTTAACCCGTCCTATAACCGCTGGGCCACATCACCCAAAGGCCCCCACCGCCTGCTGGTTCCGCACCAGAATGCCGAGGCGTTCCGAACGGCGTTGAAGGACATCCCTTCGGGAGAGCGCGTCTCCTGGCGCAACTATGTGGTTAAGTCTGGAGATAGTCTGAACACTATTTCCCGAAAATTCTCTACCACGCCAGCAGTGCTTCTGCAGGTAAATAACCTCAACAGTGACCTTATTCGCATTGGTCAGCGGCTGATGATCCCTTCGGCTTCGAAGAGCTCCGACGCCTATGCCCTAAGCGCATCCAAGCGACTTGAGCGCAAGCAAGCCAAGAAGCGGGATGGCAACAAACTGCGCTATACCGTTCGTCGTGGGGACACGTTCTGGGATATTGCCCGCGAACATAGGGTTTCTGTGCGCCAGGTTGCCGCGTGGAACGGCATGGCACCCGGAGACCCCCTTATTCCCGGTAAAGAATTGGTAATCTGGTCGAACACGGCGCAGCCAACCCTTGCATCTGCCGATAGCACCCGGGGTAAAGCCATGGTGCGCAAGGTGGGGTACCGCGTACGCAAGGGCGATTCCCTGGCGCTTATTGCGAATCGTTTTTCGGTAAACGTGCGAGACATCGCAAGCTGGAACGATCTGAACACCTCGCGTTATCTGCAACCCGGGCAAAGTCTGGTACTCTACGTCGACATCAGGAACAGCCCCTAAGAATCATCGGTTTACGAGAGACCCATGACAATAATACGAACAGTCTCAAGCCTTACAGCGGTTTTTTCATTCTTTGCCCTGCTGGCTGGTTCCGGTTTTGTTTCCGCCGGCAGCTCAGCACCTGACGCCCAAGCCCCAAAACTGGGCGCTCAAGCTGTTCACGGTATGGCCATGCACGGCGAGCCAAAGTACCCGAAGGGGTTCAGTCACTTCGATTACGTTAACCCAAAGGCTCCCAAGGGTGGCGCCCTGAAAATGGCGGTCGTTGCAAACGGCTTTGACTCCTTCAATCCATTCGATATCCGCGGTGTAGCTGCAGCGGGAATCAGCAACTATCTCTATGACACTCTCCTTGAATACTCAGCAGATGAGCCATTTTCCATGTATGGGCTCATTGCAGAGTCGTTGGAAACGCCTGAAGACCGTAGCTATGTGGTTTTCAACCTGAGGCAATCGGCCCGTTTTCAGGATGGCGAGCCCATCACCGCAGAAGACGTGAAGTTTTCGTTTGAGATCCTAACCACCGAGGGCCATCCATTTTATCGGAACTATTATGCGGATGTGAGCAAGGTAACCGTGGAAAACGATCATCGTGTTCGCTTCGATTTTCAGCAAACCAGCAACCGTGAATTGCCATTGATTCTTGGGCAAATGCCCATTCTGCCAGCTCACTACTGGGAAGACCGTGAATTTAGTAAAAATGGCCTGACCCCCCCTGTGGGCAGCGGCGCCTATCGAATTTCCAGTTTTGAAGCGGGCCGTTCAGTTGTATATACACGGCTAGATGACTATTGGGCGAAGGATCTTGCAGTTCGAAAGGGACGGTTTAATTTCGACCAGATTCGCTACGACTACTACACCGATGACACTGTGGCACTGGAGGCATTTAAGGCTGGCAACTTTGATTTCAGAGTGGAAACCTCCGCCAAAAACTGGGCCACGGCCTACACTGGCGATAAGTTTGATAACGGCACGATTATTAAAGAAGCCATCGAGCACCACCGCCCGACTGGCATGCAAGGCTTTGTGTTCAATACTCGCAAAGAAGTGTTCAGCAACCCGCGGGTACGAGAAGCACTGACCTATGCGTTTGATTTCGAGTGGACAAACAAGAACCTGTTCTATGGCCAATATGCCCGTACCAACAGCTACTTCGAGAACAGCGAGCTGGCTTCAACAGGATTGCCATCAGGCCGCGAACTGGAAATCCTTGAAGAATACAAAGACCAGTTGAGCGAAGACATTTTCACTAAGCCTTTCAAAGCGCCCTCTACGGACGGCAAGCAAGACCTCAGACAAAATCTGCGAACAGCCTTAAAACTTTTACGCTCTGCCGGTTACGAGGTTCGTGATGGCAAAATGGTACACGCTGAAACAGGCAAGCCTCTTAGATTCGAGATTCTCCTATTCCAGAAAACCTTTGAACGAGTTGTGCTGCCCTTTAAGAATAATCTCGCCCGGCTCGGGATTGATGTGTCCGTGCGCTTAGTCGACAGCAATCAATACGTGCAAAGGGTACGTGAGTTTGACTTCGACATGATCACTCAGAGCATCGGTCAGTCTGATTCCCCGGGCAACGAGCAAAGAGAGTACTGGCACTCATCCACGGTAGACGCTAACGGCTCCCGCAATTACGCGGGTGTGAGCGACCCCGTGGTCGACCAGCTTGTAAGCTTGGTGATACAGGCGCCAAATCGCAAAGAGCTGGTTCAGCGTACTCGTGCGCTCGATAGAGTTCTGCTCAACGGTTATTACGTGGTTCCCCACTGGCACCTGGCGAAAGACCGTGTTGCCTACTGGAGCTATTTGAAGCATCCGAAAACAACACCCAAAAACGGTACAGACCTCGACAACTGGTGGGCTGCGCCCTGAGGAAGCTGCCGCTAAATGGGCATTTATATACTCCGGCGCCTGGCGCTGATTATTCCTACGCTGATCGGCATTCTGCTGCTCAACTTTGTGATCGTTCAGGCGGCCCCTGGCGGCCCAGTTGAGCAGCTGATTGCGGAAATGGAAGGCCACGGCGGCAGTGCTCTTGCACGGGCCTCTGGTGGTGACATGGGGGGCGAGGTATCCAGCGCCTCCGGTGATCGCCGCGGCTCCCGTGGCATCCCCGATGAAATGCTGAAAGAAATCGAAGTGATGTACGGCTTCGACAAACCTGCCCACGAGCGTTTTTTCAAAATGCTCAAAGACTACGCCACCTTTAATTTTGGTGATTCGTTCTTCCGGGAAAAAAGCGTTGCCGAATTGATTCTGGATAAAATGCCCGTTTCTATCTCACTTGGGCTTTGGTCTACGCTGATCATCTATTTCATATCCATACCCTTAGGAATCCGCAAGGCGGTTTCCGACGGTTCCCGTTTTGATGTGTGGAGCAGTTCCGCCATCGTAATCGGCTATGCCATCCCCGGCTTCCTGTTTGCCATATTACTGATCGTTCTGTTTGCAGGCGGCAGCTACTTCGACTGGTTCCCTCTGCGTGGCCTTACCTCGTCCAACTTTGATCAGCTCACTTGGTATCAACAGGTTGGCGATTATTTCTGGCACTTGGCGCTGCCTGTCACCGCCAACGTAATCGGCGGATTTGCCACTCTTACCCTGCTTACGAAAAACTCATTTCTCGATGAAATTGGTAAGCAATATGTTGTAACAGCCAGAGCCAAAGGTCTCGACGAAAACCAGGTTCTTTACGGCCACGTATTCCGTAACGCCATGCTAATTGTCATTGCCAGCCTGCCAGGCGTACTGGTTTCCCTGTTCTTTACAGGTTCGTTGTTGATTGAGGTTATATTCTCTCTGGATGGCCTAGGTTTACTGGGCTTTGAAGCCGCCTTGAACCGGGATTACCCGGTTATTTTTGGCACCCTGTTTATATTTACCCTAATGGGGCTGGCGCTCAAACTGATCAGTGACATCACCTACGTATTAGTGGACCCGCGCATTGACTTTGAAAGCCGGGAGGGCGCGTAACTTGAAGGCCCTTACCCCGATTCAACAGCGCCGTTTACGCAACTTTCGCAATAATCGTAGGGGCTTTTGGTCTTTATGGGCGTTTCTGGCGATTTTTGGGCTAACACTGGCTGCTGAACTGATCGCCAACGACAAACCCCTGATAATTTCCTATCAAGACACTTTGTATTTCCCCGTAGTACAAAACGTGCCAGAAGAAACCTTTGGTGGCTTTTTACCGACCGACGCAGATTACAGAGATCCATTCATCGCTGACGAAATCCTGGCCAACGGCTGGATGCTCTGGCCGCCCATTCGCTTCAGTTACGACACGATTAATTACGACCTTGATGTGCCCTCGCCTGCACCACCCAGTGGAATAAACTGGCTGGGTACGGACGATCAAGGGCGGGACGTAGCTGCACGAGTCATCTATGGTTTTCGTATCTCTGTATTGTTCGGGCTCACGCTCACCATCGCCAGCTGTATTGTTGGAGTGTTGGTGGGCGCTATACAGGGCTTTTACGGTGGCAAGATTGACTTGATCGGCCAGCGCTTTATCGAAATATGGTCCGGCCTACCGGTGTTGTACCTACTGATCATTCTCTCAGGCATCGTGCAGCCTAACTTCTGGTGGCTTCTGAGCATTATGTTGTTGTTCAGTTGGATGGGCTTAGTGGATGTAGTTCGTGCGGAATTTCTCAGAGCCCGAAACTTTGAATACGTAAAAGCCGCCAGGGCACTGGGGTTGGATAACCGAAAGATCATGTTCCGCCATATCCTTCCAAACGCCATGGTGGCAACGCTGACGTTTTTGCCGTTTATCCTGACAGGTGCCATTACTGCCCTGACCTCCCTGGACTTTCTCGGCTTTGGTTTGCCCTCAGGTTCGCCGTCCCTTGGGGAGCTGATTGCCCAAGGTAAGGCTAACTTACACGCACCTTGGCTGGGTATTTCTGCGTTCGTTTCTCTGTCACTGATGCTGACCCTGCTGGTTTTTGTAGGCGAAGCCGTGCGTGATGCCTTCGACCCACGCAAGACCGGATAAAAGCGAGCCGATATGAGCGAACTGTTAGAGATAATCAATCTCTCGATCTGCTTTGACCAGGGCCAAAAGGCCGTGGATTCTTTGTCTCTGCGCCTGCAAAAGGGTGAAACTCTGGCGCTTGTTGGCGAAAGTGGTTCAGGCAAATCCGTCACGGCGTTATCTGTTCTTCGGCTACTGGATGAGCGGCATGCCAGCTATCCCAGTGGTGAGATCCGCTATCGTGGTGAAGACCTTCTGCAGGCCTCGGAAAAGCGATTGCGGCAGGTACGTGGGCGTGAGATCAGTATGATTTTTCAAGAGCCCATGACTTCCCTCAACCCCTTGCATAGCGTGGAAAAACAGATCAGCGAAACCCTGGAGCTACATAAGGGTATGCGCGGGCCGCAGGCAAGAAAACGCTGCCTGGAGTTACTGCATCTGGTGGGCATCGAACATCCTGAAAGCCGCCTTGGTGCATACCCGCATCAGCTCTCTGGTGGCCAGAAACAACGGGTAATGATTGCCATGGCTTTGGCCAATGAGCCAGATTTGCTGATCGCCGACGAGCCCACTACGGCCTTGGATGTCACGGTTCAGAAGCAGGTTCTGGAACTGCTGCAGGATTTACAACAGAAGCTGGGTATGGCCATTCTGTTGATTACCCACGATCTCACCATAGTTCGCCGATACGCCAATCGAGTTGCGGTTCTGGAACATGGCAAGCTGGTTGAGGAGCAGGAAGCATCTGCCTTGTTTGCATCACCCAGCCACCCATACACCCGTAGGCTTCTGAACGCCGAGCCTCCGGAAGCACCTGTAACCCAAGCCAAAACTGAAACACCACTGCTGAACGTAAGCAACCTGGATGTGCGGTTTGCTACCCGGAAGGGTTTGTTCGGCAAGGTAAAAGAGTATTTTCATGCGGTTAAACAAGTCGACTTCACGCTAAACCGCGGCCAGACCCTAGGTATTGTGGGTGAAAGCGGCAGCGGGAAAACCACCATAGGTCATGCTCTTCTCAAACTGACCGCAAGTACTGGCAGTATCGTATTAGACGGCCAGGAATTTTCCGGGCTCGATCAAAATGCATTCCGGCCCTGGCGCCGCCGGGTGCAAATTGTCTTTCAGGACCCGTTTGGTAGCCTGAGCCCGCGTATGTCAGTTGCCGAAATTGTTCGGGAAGGGCTGGAAATACACGATCCGGAAAACCATGAACAACACGATCAGATGGTGATTACCGCTCTTCGCGACGTAGGCCTGGATCCAGATGCCAGGCACCGCTACCCACACGAATTCTCTGGTGGGCAGCGTCAGCGCATTGCGATTGCTCGGGCGCTGGTGCTTCAGCCGGATCTTATGATTCTCGACGAGCCTACATCGGCTCTGGACCGTACGGTTCAAAAACAGGTCATCGAACTGCTTCGTGATATTCAGGTACGCTATGGTCTAAGCTATATCTTTATCAGCCACGATCTGGCCGTTGTTCGGGCGCTCAGCCATCAATTATTGGTGCTCCGGCACGGGGCTATTGTGGAGTACGGGGATGCCAGTGATATCTTCAGGGCTCCCACAGATCAGTACACGCGAGAGTTGCTCGACGCAGCGTTTTTCTACCAAGAGAAAGACGCCAATAGCACTACGACTATTTGAGCGTTACTCCTGCAGGGATACTTCGGGGATAATGCACCAAAATCAGGAACACAGGGAGAACCACCCATGGGATTACTCAGTGGCAAGAAAGCGCTAATTGTTGGCGTAGCCAGCAAACTGTCCATTGCATACGGCATTGCGGACGCCTTTGCCCGCGAAGGCGCGGAACTGGCCTTCACTTACCAGAACGAAAAGCTTCAACCAAGGGTAGAAAAATTCGCCGCAGGATGGGGTAGCGAACTGACCTTCCCTTGCGACGTGGCCAGTGATGAAGAAATTGACAATGTGTTTAAAGAGCTGGGCAAACACTGGGACAACATCGACATCATCGTTCACGCCGTTGGCTTTGCGCCGGGGCATGAACTTGACGGCAATTACGTGGATGCAACAACCCGCGAAGGCTTCCGGATTGCCCACGATATAAGCTCCTACAGTTTTGTCGCTCTGGCCAAGGGCGCACGATCTATGATGCATGAGGGCAGCTCTCTGCTCACGCTGAGCTATCTAGGTGCCGAGAAAGTGCTTCAGAACTACAACGTGATGGGTCTTGCCAAAGCCTCTCTGGAATCCAACGTGCGCTACATGGCTGCAAGCCTGGGCCGTGAGGGTATCCGGGTTAACGGTATTTCTGCAGGGCCAATCAGGACCTTAGCGGCTTCTGGCATCAAGAGCTTCCGCAAAATGCTCGCCGAAAACGCCAGGCGTGCTCCGTTACGCCGGAACGTGACCACAGATGAAGTGGGCAACGCGGCTGCCTTCCTGGCGTCTGATATGGCCAGCGGTATTACGGGTGAGATTATGTACGTGGATGCCGGGTTCAATATCACCGGCATGGGCGAACTGGAAGATTAAATTTCGAATACTCAAGCAGCATGCAAAGAGCCAGCATAACGCTGGCTCTTTGCTATCTAACGAACTAACTAGGGGGTTTCCATAGCGCTCGCGACAGCGTCCGTCCATTCCACATACGCCGTCTGATCGGATTCGATGATACCGACTCCCACCAAGTAGTCCTCCTCATTTTGGGAACACCAGACAACCTCAACGGTCAGAACGAACACTTCTGCGTGATGCCCCAACGTAACAGATGCCGGAAACAGTGCACCGATTGCGAGGTATTCCGCAGATACCAGACAAAGCCCACAGACAGAAATGTCACGTATGTCACACACCAGTGTCCGCCCGGATGGACCGGGCACGCCTTCAGATGCAGGGTATTCTGCCTCCAGTTCCAGCGTGATTCGTGCGCGGGCCGTCAAGCGATACTGCATGCGGCTGTCTTGTTCACGAGCCGGCTCGTCCTTTGTTCCGAACGTGTAGTCAGTGTCTTTCATTATTATTCCTGGCTCCTTGTGTGCAGCCGGCTCAGTGTCGCCCGACACGAATACGGCCGACCACTCTACTTAACGTGTCATCGAACTCAGCAGCGCCACCAAGAACACGAATCCGCTCCTCCACAATACCCAGCACCAGCTCGTCTTCCAGAAATTCCCGGCGGTTGAGCCCCAACCGATCCACAAATATCAGCTTTCGCGAGGCGTTGGTTCGAACGGCTAACTTAAGCCGTGTGGCTTCGCTTCCCGGCAGCTCGGCGTTCACCAAAATCCAGCCACCAAGGTTTATCGCGTTTACCTGATTTTGTGCCAGCAGCGTTTTCTGCATATACAGCCGTTCCTGCTCCGCTTGTTCATCTGCTAATCGCTGATCTTCTAACTCCTGACGTTGGCGCTCCAGCAATGCCAACTGCTCAGCTTCCTGTTGCTTGCGTTTGAGCTCGGCGGCCTGATTCTCTTTTCGCAGGGCATCAGCACGGGCCTTTGCGGCTTCAGCAGCCTTCTCGCGCTGTTTACGTTGCTTCTCGCAGGCCGCTGCAAGCAAGTGTACGGTTTCTTCAAGCACTTCACCGAACGGCGTAAGGGCCGGCAGCGGGCGAATGCTCCCCGCATCCCGTGACTGACAGAATGCCTGCCAAGGCTGTAGACCCAGTTTTACACCTGTGCCGTTTGTCCAGAGGATTTCTGCCGTGTCTTCAAGAAACGCACAGAAGAAACGACGCTGCTCAGCTGCGCCCTCACCCTCAACAAACCATCGTTCCTCGTATGGCTTGAATTCTTGGTGCGGGGGCGCCTCAAAACTGAGCCAGGCCGGGTTCCAAGGGAAACTGTGATCATCTGGCATAGCAACGATCAGTTCAGAGGATTCGCCACGCAATCTAGCCATCATCACGGATCCAATGCCGGCAAGAGCATTCGGTGTAAGAGGATGTTCGAAAACACGGCTCCACACATCTACAAGCCTGTCACCTATTTGCTCACCCACATGGTACAAACGATCTCTGTCGCTGTCTGAGAGGGCCGGATCGCCTATCCAAACCAGCCATTCCAGCAGTTTGCTGCCATGCCGGCAGGTTTCCCCATTAATGCCGGAATCCCAAACCGCCTGCTTCAGCAGCCTTTGCCAATGATCAAAAATAAAGTGCAATACGGGTTGTGGCAACTTTCGCCCCTGCAGCGCCCGCCCAATCAGCGCCCTTGAAGTCTGGTCGGAGCGCCTTTGACGTGCTGCGCCCCGCTCGGTTTCCTGCAGCCGTTGGCGAAGCTTTCCAGTTTGGGCATTGCGCCTGACTGAGTCTTCCTGAGATTGACTACAAAATGCATCTACAGCAGAGCTGGCGCCAGAATTGAAAGCTGCAGAAACCGCGACAACCAGTGCATCCAGCTGGTCGAGCAGTGCTTTCGATGAACGCCCGCCAGAATCACTCCAACCGCGCCACTCCTGAAAGCTGTCCAACCAGTTCAGTAATAGATCGCTGAAGGCCAGGTTGCCCTCCAGATTCATGCGCCACGCAAGATAAAATCGTAACCGTGCAATGCGTAAGGCTAGCGCCGTATGCAGGCCACTGGTTTTGAGGAATACATCCATAATACGATCGGCCACATAAGCCGCATTGATCTGGCGCACAGACCAGTCAAGGTGCATAGACCGAAGAACATGGGTTACCCGCTCGTTTCGCTGTTCTGTCCAGCATGAAAACAGCAAAGCTTGCCAATCGCTTGTGGTTTCTGGCGACAGTTTTCCGGCAGGATAAGGAAGGTCAGGGACTCGGATACCGGCAAGCACATCATCAATTTTTTCGGCAACCGCCTTCCGCGAGGCCACTTGGTGCGACTTCGGCCTGTTTTGTGACATCCATTCCCCATGCTTAAGAAGCGTTGAAAAGGCCCAGTAAATAAAGCAGTATAACTAACTCGCCGGGGTTGACCACAACCGGATCCGGCGCTATTCGCGTTAATCTGCAGTCCTGCTGGAATATTGCACAGTACAGCCGGGCGGCAACGATAAGAATCGGGGAAACAGCAAAACATGTCCGGCAATAAACTTGAAGATTTGAACGTGGCGAGCCAGGAAACACTGATTACCCCTGAAAAGCTCAAACAGGATATGCCGCTCACCGGCAACGCTGCGCAAACCGTTACGAATGGCCGTCAGGCGATTTACGACATTATTGACGGCAAAGACCACCGCTTGTTCCTTGTGGTAGGCCCCTGCTCTATTCACGATGTTGACGCAGCACGGGATTACGCCTCCCGCCTCAAAAAACTGGCAGACGAAGTCAGCGATACACTACTTATTGTTATGCGTGTGTATTTTGAAAAGCCGCGAACAACGGTTGGCTGGAAAGGTCTGATCAACGACCCGCACTTGAACGACACCTTTGATATTGAGCGAGGCCTGCACATAGGTCGCCGCCTTCTGCTCGACATCAACGAACTCGGGCTGCCGGTTGCAACCGAGGCTCTGGATCCGATTTCGCCCCAGTATCTTCAGGATTCCATTGCCTGGTCGGCAATTGGTGCCCGCACCACAGAATCCCAGACTCACCGTGAGATGAGCAGCGGCCTTTCAATGGCCATCGGCTTCAAAAATGGTACCGATGGCAGCCTTGATGTTGCCGTGAATGCCATGAAATCTGTTTCTTATTCGCACAACTTCCTGGGCATCGACCAGCAAGGTCAGGTTGCGATCATTCGCACCAAAGGCAACCAATACGGTCATGTGGTTCTGCGCGGAGGCGGAGGCAAACCCAATTACGATTCAGTCAACGTAACGCTTTGCGAACAGGCCCTTGATAAAGCCGGGTTGCGCAAATCCATCATGGTTGACTGCAGCCACGCCAATTCGAGCAAAGACCCTGCCATCCAGCCAATGGTGATGCAGGACGTTAGCCATCAGATTCTTGAAGGCAACACGTCTATCCAGAGCCTGATGATTGAAAGTAATATCAACTGGGGCAACCAGTCTATTCCGGAAAATCTGGCAGATCTGAAGTATGGCGTCTCAGTGACCGATGCCTGCATTGACTGGGACACGACAGAAAAAGCCATCCGTGACATGCGCAATAAGCTGAAAGACGTTCTGCCAAAGCGCACCGCCGTCTAAGCTTTGCGGTGAATATGTGTAGTCAGCCCAAGGTCACTACATAAACAAAAACGGGGAGCTTTGAGGGCTCCCCGTTTTTTTATGTTCGAGCATTTTCTCAGGCAGACAAGGGCGGCAAACCCCCAACCCAATCTAACCGATCCCGCAACGAAACCACATGGCCAACAATAATCAATGTTGGCGCTTGCACGTTTTCTTCCTTTACCCGCTGCACAATCGTTTCGAGATTGCCGGTAACCACGTGCTGCTCCCGAGTGGTGCCCTTAGAAATCAGAGCAACCGGCATGTCCGGGGCCATGCCGTGCAACACCAACTGTTCGCAGATAACCGGCAAACCAACCAACCCCATATAAAACACCAGTGTCTGGTTGTTCTGAACAAAGTCCTTCCAGGGTAAGTCGCAGGTATCGTTTTTTAGGTGGCCAGTTACAAAACGCACCGACTGGGCGTAATCACGGTGGGTCAGAGGAATACCCGCATAGGCCGCACAGCCGGAAGCCGCTGTAATGCCAGGCACAACTTGAAACCGAACGCCGGCAGCCGCCAAGGTTTCGATCTCCTCGCCACCACGGCCAAATATAAACGGGTCCCCACCCTTGAGCCGGACAACCCGATAACCCTCTTTTGCCAGATCGACCAGCCTCTGGTTGATCTGATCTTGCGGCACCGCGTGATTAGCACGCTGTTTACCCACATGGATCATTTCAGCGGTATCCGGAATGAGCGCAAGAATCTCTGGTGACACCAGCCGGTCGTAGAGCACAACTTCCGCCGACGAAATAAGTCGCCAGGCTTTCAGCGTGAGCAATTCCGGATCCCCGGGCCCTGCGCCCACCAGAGCGACTTCACCGGCGGAACTGTTCGGGTTCGAGGTAACCGGGTTGGCCTTGTAGCGAACCGGAGCAGGCCTTGCGCCTTTTAGGGGCTGGTCTGTCATTGAATGCGCTCAACGCCGCCCATGTAGGGCTTGAGTACTTGAGGTACAAGAATGCTGCCATCAGCTTGCTGATAATTTTCCATAACCGCAATCAGCGCGCGACCTACCGCCAGACCGGAACCGTTCAAAGTATGAACTGGCTCAGGCTTACCGGTTTCCGGGTTGCGCCAGCGAGCGTGCATACGCCGAGCCTGGAAATCGCGGGCATTGGAGCAGGATGAAATTTCACGGTACTTGCTCTGCCCCGGCAACCACACTTCAATATCGTAGGTTTTCGCGGCAGAAAAGCCCATATCGCCGCCGCACAATGCAACCAGGCGATAAGGGAGTTCGAGCAACTGGAGCACTTTTTCCGCATGGCCAGTCAATGCTTCTAGCGCAGCCTCCGAATCCTCTGGACGAACCACCTGCACCAGTTCAACCTTGTCGAACTGGTGTTGGCGGATCATGCCGCGGGTATCGCGACCGTAGGAGCCAGCTTCACTGCGGAAGCACGGGGTATGACATACCATTTTCAGCGGCAGTTCGGCTGCATCGAGAATCGAATCTGAAACCAGATTGGTAACCGGAACTTCCGCCGTAGGAATCAAGTAAAGCGGATGCTCTCCCTGCATCTTGAACAGATCTTCTTCAAACTTAGGCAGTTGGCCCGTACCGTAAAGCGCCTGTGCGTTAACCAGATAAGGCACATAGGTTTCGGAATAACCGTGCTCACCGGTGTGCAGGTTAAGCATAAATTGCGCAAGCGCGCGGTGCAGGCGCGCCACTGGCCCTCGCATTACCGCAAACCGGGAATGGGCGAGCCTCGTCGCGGTTTCGAAATCCAGGCCACCGAGCTCGTCTCCCAAGGCGACATGATCCTTGGGTTCAAAATCAAAAGTTTTTGGTGCACCCCACGTGCGAACCTCAACGTTGTCTTCTTCGCTGTCGCCCGTGATGACACCTTCATCCGGAAGGTTCGGAATCCCCGCCAGAAAGCTATTGAGCTCTTCCTGCAAAGTGCGCAATTCCTCCTCAGCTTCCGACTTTCGGGATTTAAGGTTGTCTACTTCATCCAGCAAAGGCTGAATGTCTTCGCCTGCTGCCTTGGCTTTGCCGATCAATTTCGACTTCTTGTTTTGCTCGCCCTGCAAGGTTTCCGTACTTACCTGAATGGCCCGGCGGCGCTCTTCAAGTTGCTCAAAGGCGGCCACGTCAAAAACGAAGTTCTTAATGGCGAGCCGACGGGCGATCTCTTCAGTTTGGTTACGGACGAGTTTGGGGTCGAGCATGGTTATCCTGGATTTTCCGGTTTGCGATGTATGTAGATTGGTTAGCCATTATACCTGTGCCGGCGCTGGTGGCTACCGCCGGCTAAAAAGCTCAGGTATGGCGTTTTCTGGGGCTTTGTTCATTGAGGGCATCAAGCCTCTGGCGCTTTTCGGAAAGTTTGATTTCCAGGCCACGGTTGACTGGCTGATAATACCTACGGGTGTGGATGGCTTCCGGCAGGTAGGATTCGCCTGCGGCGAACGCATCCGGTTCATGGTGCGCATAGCGATAGGATTCGCCGTGCCCCATGCTTTTCAAAAGTTTGGTGGGGGCATTACGCAGATGCACAGGAACCTCGTAATCCGGATCCTGTTTTATGTCTGCCATACACTGGTTGAATGCCTTGTATACGGCGTCGCTTTTAGGCGAAAGTGCAAGGTAAGTCACCGCCTGCGCCAGCGCCAGCTCCCCTTCCGGGCTCCCCAGGCGCTCTTGGGCGTCCCAGGCATCCATGCTTAGCTGCAAGGCACGGGGGTCGGCATTGCCTATATCTTCGCTCGCAATACGTACCAAACGGCGGGCGACATACAAAGGATCGCACCCACCATCAAGCATTCGGCATAGCCAGTACAGCGCGCCATCGGGGTCGGAGCCCCTTACGGATTTGTGCAGTGCTGAAATCTGATCGTAAAAAACGTCTCCGCCCTTATCAAAACGGCGCAAACTGGTTTGCATCACCTGCTCAAGCTGCTCTGCGGTAACCCGGTTTTTGCCATCGCTATCTGGCTCCGCCAAATCAGCAGAAATCTCCAGAATATTCAGGGCACGTCGGGCATCACCGCCGGAGGCCGATGCCATTACGCTTAGCACCTCTTCTGACACCTCGAGCTCACCACTAAAGCCTTCTTCTGAAGCCAGAGCCCGACATAGCAAACGCGTGATATCTGGTTCTTCGAGATTTTTTAGTACATACACGCGAGTGCGGGAAAGCAGAGCACTGTTCAATTCGAAGGAGGGGTTTTCAGTGGTGGCGCCGACGAAGATGAAGGTGCCGTCCTCGATATGAGGAAGGAAGGCGTCTTGCTGGCTCTTGTTGAACCTATGCACTTCGTCCACAAACAGTAGAGTGTCTTGACCTTGAGACTGCTTGCGGTTGCGTGCTCGCTCAACAATCGCGCGAATATCCTTAACGCCACTTAAAACCGCAGAAACCGTCTCAAAACTGAGATCGCCAACGCTCGCCAAAAGTCTTGCGAAAGTGGTTTTACCAACTCCCGGCGGGCCCCAGAGAATCATTGAGTGCAGTTGCCCCTGCTCCACGGCTCTACGGAGAGGTTTTCCAGGCCCTACGAGATGCGCCTGCCCCACGTAGTCATCCAGGGATTCCGGGCGCATGCGCGCTGCCAGAGGTCGGAACCCGACCTGCTCAGTGAACAGGCTGTTTTGCACTTCAGCCCTCGTCCCGAATTATGTCAACGTCCTCCGGGTACTCAAGCGTAAACGCACTCTTGTCGACGGTTTCGTTAAGCTGAATGTGGTCAAAGCTCAGTACGCTAAGCTGCGCAAGGGAATCCTGCATACGCATTTCCTGCAGTTCATTCTTGAAAAACTTCAACCGCAGGGATACAAACAGCGAATCTTCGCTTTTGGGCTCAAGGGTGAATTCCCGGACATCGTCGCTGATTTGGCGACTAGACACCCGGTAGGTCTCCTCCAGATTTTCTACCTCACCACTTAGCAGCAATGCAGGCGTGGACTGAACCCGATCGTCCAGTTTATGTACGGTAACCTGTTCCAGGTCAGGGTCATAAACTTCCACTTTATCTCCATCGCTTACAATAAACTGCGACATGGGCGCGTGGGTTTCCCAGTAAAACAGACCCGGCCTTTTTGCTTTCAGGGAGCCACGGGTTTCCTGCACTTTGCCGCCGTTCTCGTTTACCACAATTTGAATAAAGTCGGCCTGGTAGGTCTCATAGCTTGTCAGTACGGAGGCCAGTTCATCCGCCGAGCCGTCTTTGTCGGCGGCCATTAATGCGCTGCTGAATAAAAGAGCCACAACCACTGCGAACATGGGCTTTATGGAAAAGTTCTGCATAAAATACAACTCCTAATCTCTCGGTGGGGGCGGCGCCAAAACTTCACGGCCACCGTTGTGGCCAGCAGCACTGACAACACCCGATGCTTCCATGGCCTCAACAATGTTGGCCGCCCGGTTATAACCTATCTTGAATTTTCGTTGTACGGAGGAAATCGACACCCGCCGTCCTTCTGTTACAAAGGCGACGGCCTCATCAAACAACGCATCACCTTCGTTATCGCCGCCTTCGGTTAAGGTCGGAACACCTGGCAGGTGCTCACCTTCTGCACCGTTAAGCACATCATCCACATAAACCGGCTCACCCCTTGCCTTCCACGCACTGACAACCCGATGAACCTCGTCATCATCCACAAATGCACCATGAACCCGTACAGGGAGCCCAGAGCCAGGCGGCAGGTACAACATGTCGCCATGGCCCAGAAGCTGTTCCGCGCCACCCTGGTCCAGCACCGTGCGCGAATCAATTTTGGATGACACCTGGAACGACATACGGGTGGGAATGTTGGCTTTGATCAGGCCAGTAATTACATCCACGGAAGGCCGCTGGGTTGCCAGGATCAAGTGAATGCCGGCCGCCCTCGCCTTCTGAGCGATTCGCGCGATCAGTTCTTCCACTTTTTTTCCGACAATCATCATCATGTCGGCGAATTCATCAATAACGACCACGATGAACGGCAAGTGCTCGAGTTCCGGGCGCTCTTGCTCGTCGTTGGCCAGATATTCGTCTGGCTTCCAAAATGGATCGAGAAGCGGCTCGCCGGCCTCTGCCGCGTCTTTAACCTTGCGATTGTAGCCGGCCAGGTTTCGGACACCCAACGTCGCCAACAAACGGTACCTGCGTTCCATTTCCGCAACGCACCAGCGAAGCGCATTTGCGGCCTCTTTCATGTCGGTAACAACCGGTGCCAGCAAGTGCGGAATGCCATCGTAGATACTGAGTTCCAGCATCTTGGGGTCGACCATAATGAAGCGAACTTCGTCTGGCCCTGCCTTCAACAACATACTGATCAGCATGGCGTTAACACCCACCGACTTACCAGAGCCAGTGGTGCCGGCAACCAGCAGATGGGGCATTTTTGAGAGGTTAGCAACCATGGGGTTGCCGCCGATGTCGTTGCCCAGGGCCATGGTGAGTGCCGAGCTGGATTCGCTGAATACTCTTGCGCTGAGCACTTCGCTGAGGCGTACGATTTCCCGCTTTTCGTTGGGAATTTCTATACCTACCACAGACTTGCCAGGGATAACCTCCACAACCCTGACGCTGAGCACGGCAAGTGACCGGGCCAGATCTTTAGCGAGGTTGGAAATCTTACTGACCTTAACGCCGGCAGCGGGCTTGATCTCGAAACGAGTGATTACCGGGCCCGGATTCACCTCAACCACTTCAACAGACACGCCAAAATCGCCCAGCTTTTCCTCAAGCAGGCGCGACATGTGCTCAAGGGCTTCTTCCGAGTAGCCGCTTTCTTTGTGCTCTTCAGGAGGATCAAGTAGCGAAATAGGCGGAATCGGGCTTTCGATATCCTCAAGCAGGGAAGATTGTGCATTTTTCCCGTTATTCGCCTGGGGCCTCTGATCGTCCTTCTTGAACGGCGATATTTTCAACGATCGTCCGCCCACCGAAGCAGGTTTGGGCTTGTCCGGGGCTGGCGACGGCTTGCTGGTTTTAACCGGCGCTTCATCGCGGGAACTGAAACTTTCCAATCTTGCGGGTTCCGCCTCTTCCGCGGCAGAGAAACCTTCAAGGCCGGGTTCCATCCGCTCACCCTCGGGTTTTTGCGGACTGGCTGCCTTGCGTGGACCAAAACCTGGAATTTTGTGCCACCAACGGCGCTGAGGTTCATCGTGTTCAGCTGCAGCGGGCGGCTTTTTAAAAGATTCGGTTTTCGCCACTGAGGTAGGCGCATTCTCTGGGGTCGATTCTGCGTTGTCAGAACTCGCGAGCTTTTTCAAGGCTTGCCCAAAGCGCAACGTTAGCCCTCCCAGCTGGTCCATAAGCCAGAACCAGGACAGTCCAACCGTAACCGTTAAAGCAAAGAGGAATATCGCTATCAGTAGCAAGGTGGTTGCGGGCAAGTTAAAAAAGCGCACCATGGCATCGGCAACGGCGGTACCAAGCACCCCGCCAGACGAGGCAGCTAAGCCAAATACGGAATACAGCGAAAGAAGGCTGGTGGCGGAAAGCAGAATCAACAAAAACCCGCCAAACCGCATCATGAACAAGGGCCAGTGCAAATCCAGGGGCTCGTTTCGGAGGCGGATCAACATAATAGCGTAGCCTGCCACCATCATTGGAAACAGGTAGGCAACATGACCGAAGAAATCTCTTAGCAGGCTCGCCAGCCAGGCGCCAGAACGGCCAGCTGAGTTAAGCACGTTGGTATCATGCCCTATGCTGGCCCAGCCGGGATCTGCAGGGTTAAACGTTACAAGAGCCATGGCCAGGTACATGCATAGGGCAATGAGCCCAATCACCGCTCCTTCACGCGCACCCTGCGCGGCCAGGCGACGAAAGCGCAGCTGCTTCTCTGACAATTCTTGTGGTGATTTCTTCGCTTTTGCAGATTCGGCCATGAATGCTCAAACGTTAAGTGTTACTTGCGTTCTGAAGCACCTGAAAACCTCTGTATAAATCTGTTTTCAGATCTTCGACTGCTTCTATACCCACCGAGAGGCGTAACAGATTTTCAGTTATGCCAGCTCTGGACTTGTCTTCCGGGGTCAACCGCCCGTGGGTTGTGGTCGCCGGATGCGTAATGGTGGTTTTTACATCGCCAAGGTTTGCCGTAATTGAAATCATCCGGGTTGCGTCAATAAAGCTCCAGGCTTCTTCACGGCCACCCTTGAGACAAAACGATAGCACCCCACCAAACCCTTTCTGCTGTTTTTTTGCAAGGGCGTGTTGTGGATGGCTTTCAAGCCCCGCGTAATACACATGTTCCACTTCCGGCTGCTGCTCCAGCCACGTTGCCAACTCTAACGCATTGTCACAGTGAGCTCGCATACGGATTGGTAAGGTTTCCAAGCCTTTATGGAAGACCCAAGCGTTAAACGGGCTCATGGTGGGCCCTGCGGATCTCAGAAAGCCATATACTTCGTCCATGAGTTTGTCAGGGCCAACAACAACACCACCCACACAACGGCCCTGGCCATCCAGGTATTTGGTAGCCGAGTGAATCACCACATCCGCGCCATGCTCCAGAGGGCGCTGTAACACGGGCGTGCAAAAACAGTTGTCCACTACAAACAGAGCGTCATTGCCATGGGCCAGACTTGCCAGCGCCTCCATATCGGCAACCTCACACAGTGGGTTGGATGGCGTCTCGACGAACAGCATGCGGGTCTCCGGACGCAGTGCTGATGCCCACTCGTTAGTATCTGTCAGGCTAACAAACGTGGTTTCAACACCAAACTTTGCCATGTATTTCTGAAACAGCACGTTGGTAGTACCAAACACACCACGGGAACAGATGACATGATCGCCGCTTTTTAACAGCGCCATACACGTGCTCAGAATGGCAGCCATGCCAGATGAAGTTGCAACAGCACGATCTCCTCCCTCCATGGCAGCTATTCGGGCCTCAAATGCCTGAACCGTGGGATTTGTGAAACGGGAATAAATATTGCCTGGTTCTTCCCCACCGAAACGCGCCGCCGCCTGAGCCGCACTGCCATAAACAAAGCTCGACGTGGGAAAAATCGCATCACTATGTTCCAGCTGAGCAGTCCGGATCTGCCCTGCCCTCACCGCCAGAGTATCCAGAGACATACCCTCAAGATCCGATTCGGGGATCTGGACAGTTTCTTCGCGGTGAAAAGTCATGAGCGTCTCCTGGTAAGGCTCGGTAATCAGTCTTCGTCGTTGTGGAGGTCAATGATGCCGTTGTCGCCTGAGGTCGCATCTGGGCCTCCGGAGCGAGTGACATCGTTACGAGCTTCATCGAGGCGGTTGAGGTAGGCAGCGTCAATGTCACCGGTTACATATTCCCCCGTAAACACCGAACACTCCCAGCCGTCAATGCTGTCATTTACATCGCTGACACACGTCACAAGATCTTCAAGATCTTGGTACAGCAGCCAGTCCGCCCCGATCAAGTCACGGATTTCATCAACGGTTTTATCGTGAGCAATCAACTCTTTGGCCGATGGCATATCGATGCCATAAACATTGGGGTAACGAACCGGGGGCGCTGCCGAAGCAAAGTAAACCTTACGAGCGCCGGCATCACGAGCCATCTGCACAATTTCCTTGCAGGTAGTGCCGCGAACAATGGAATCGTCCACCAGCATTACGTTTTTACCCCGGAACTCAAGGTCGATAGGGTTCAGTTTTTGGCGTACAGATTTTTTGCGCATAGTCTGGCCCGGCATGATGAACGTCCGGCCTATATAACGGTTTTTGATGAAGCCTTCGCGGAATTTCAGGCCTAACCGGTGGGCCATTTGCATGGCAGATGTCCGGCTGGTGTCAGGAATAGGCATAACAACATCAATATCGTGATCCGGGCACTCACGCAGCACTTTATCTGCCAGGGTTTCGCCCATGCGCAAACGAGCCTTGTATACCGATACTCCATCCATGATGGAGTCGGGACGCGCAAAATAGACATGCTCAAAAATACAAGGATACAGACGAGGGTTAGGAGCGCATTGCTGAGTATACAGTGTACCGTCAGTTTCAATATAAACGGCTTCCCCAGGAGCAATATCCCGCACCAGCGTATAGCCAGCAGCACTCAGAGCAACACTCTCGGACGCAATCATGTATTCCTTACGGCCAGACTCGTCGGTTCGTTCGCCGTAACATGCTGGGCGGATGCCGTTAGGATCACGGAAACCAACAATGCCATGCCCGGTAATCATGGCGATAACCGCATAGGCACCGGCACAACGTTGATGAACAGCGCTTACCGCCGAAAAAATATCATCCTTTGTAGGGTCAAGTTTGCCCAACTTTTGCAGTTCGTGGGCAAACACGTTCAGCAGCACTTCCGAATCCGAGTTGGTGTTGATGTGGCGCAGGTCAGTACGGAACAGATCGCGACTCAGTTCGTCGGCGTTGGTCAGGTTTCCGTTGTGGGCAAGAGTAATGCCGTACGGACTGTTCACATAAAAAGGCTGCGACTCTGCAGAGCTGGCGCTTCCTGCAGTTGGGTAGCGCACATGACCTATGCCTACGTTGCCCACTAGCCGATACATGTGACGCGTGTGGAAAACATCCCGAACCAGGCCATTGTCTTTGCGCAGATAAAAACGCTCATCCTGAAAGGTAACAATGCCCGCCGCGTCCTGGCCTCGGTGCTGAAGTACAGTCAGCGCATCATAAAGCGACTGATTGACGTTGGAAGTACTGACGATGCCGACAATGCCACACATGGATAAGGTAATCTCCGGGTGTTAATACTGAATGTTAGCGAGATGCGGACGTGGGATCCACGGCCTTTTGAGAATCCGTCTCTAGAAAGCGGGCGAACTCATCACCAAATGTTCGCCTGGACCAATCTTCAACCACCGCTAGGCGGTCAATCATCACCGACGTCCTCCACCAGGTATCCTGGGCCAGAGGCGTGTAACGGATAAACGCAATCGCGACGATAACCACAACAATGCCGCGCAGCATTCCAAACCCCATACCCAGCACTCGGTCGGTGGCTGAAAGCCCGGTGGCGCGAACCAGATGCCCGATCATGTTGTTAATGATCGCGCCAACGATAAGTGTTCCGAAAAAGAGAATGGCAAACGCTGCTATCAATCGTACAAGCGGTGTTTCAACCGTGTTCTCGAGCAGCGCCTGCATCTGGGGATGAAAGGTTCGGGCAAGTATAAATGCGCCAATCCAAGTAACCAGAGACAGCGCTTCTTTTACGAAACCCCGTTTCAGGCTGATGAGAGTGGAAACTGTAATGAGGGCAATGATGACCCAGTCAATCCAGATCAGCGCGTCCATGGAAATCCCGGTGGAGAAAAGGAAGCGCGAATTCTATCAGGAAACCCGGGCGCGCCAAACCGCCTGAGTGATATAAAGCAGATTAAAAGCGTTATTTGTCGCCAGAAGTGACCAAGCTGTTCAGGCTGAACGCTTTGTCCAGTGCGCGCTTTGCAGCTTCTGCCTTGGACTTCTCAGCGAAAGGGCCGCTGAAAACTCGCGTAAGGGTGTTATCCCCACGAACGACTTCCTGAAGATGAGAGCTGTAACCTTTCTCACGAACCTTATCCCGCAGGCGCCGAGCATTGTCGCCATTGCCAAAGCTGCCCAACTGCACAACCCACGCACCTTCCAAAGACCGTGTAAACTCGGCATTTGCTTGTCCGGTACTCTTCGGAGGCTCTGTCGCTTGTTGAGCGGGCTTAGGTTGCGAGGTTTCAGGCTGGGGGGGGGCTGGTTGAGAGGCAGCAGTGTCTACCACCTCAGGGGTGGTATTGTTGCGAGGTTGCTGAACCGGCGGGGCCGCGGGCTCATCACTCTCGAGAATACGGAAATCCTGGCTGGCCGAATTTGAATTCGCTGCTTGGTCTTGCTGGTACGGAGGTGTCGGTGCTATATCCGACTCCGGCGCTTCAACTTCCGGGAAAGGCGGCTCTTCTGGAATGTTGATAGACGTGGAGGTGCGCTCTGAGTGGGGTTCATCGAAGACCATAGGAACAAAGATAACAGCCAGCGAGACCAGCACCAGCGCTCCAATTATTCTCTGTTTCAATCCATCCACGTTACTTGGCTCCCCATTCATTTTTCTTGCGACATACTAACCGCCCACTCGCCATAACTCAAAGCCCTGAAACGCGCTATGGACAAAGTTTAAGACGGGGTCTGCGGGCTTAAAAAAAACAGCGTGCGCGCTTCCGCAACGGTGAAAAATGAGCCAAATACAATAAGAATGTCATTAGAGGCAGCACCGGCTTTCGCTGCCGCGACAGCATTAGCTACAGATTCATGAACGCTCACCTGCTCCAGATTACAAGTTGCAAGTTTTGCTCTCAATGCTTCTGCGCCCAAACCTCGCGGCACATCAAGCCCGGCCAAATGCCAAGAATCTACAACGGGAGCCATAGCCTGGGCCACGCCTTCCACATCCTTGTCCATAAGTGCAGCGTAAACGGCATGAATCTTTCGGCCACCAACTTTCAGCGCTTTAAGCCGTGCGGATAGCCAGTTGGCGGCATGGGGGTTATGACCCACATCTACATACATATCGGGGCTCCGTTCGAGGCGCTCGAACCGCCCCGGAACAGTTACCTGAGCCAGAGCATTTTCCAGAACAGATATGCTCATATCCGGATCAAGTGTCCGCATTGCCATAACCGCAGCGGCCACACTTTGGACCGGCAACGGCCCAGTGGGCAGGCTGATGGCCTGACCCTGATAATGCAGAGTTGCAGCGGCTTCGCCATTGCCTGCTAGCGTTTCACGAATGGTGTAATCCTGCCCTGCTCTGACCAGCGCCACCTTCTGAGCAGCTGCCTGTTGCAGAACGGAGCTTGGCGGATCTATATCGGCGACAATCGCCGGTATACCCGGGCGAAGAATACCGGCCTTCTCAAACCCAATGACTTCACGGTTGTCACCTAGAAAAGCCACGTGATCAATATCCACAGAGGTGATAATCGCAAGATCCGCATCTATCACATTTACAGCATCTAGCCGGCCACCAAGGCCCACTTCAAGAATCCAGTCCTGCACGCCAGACTCCGCAAGCACAACAAGCGCCGCAAGAGTGCCAAACTCAAAATAGGTAAGCGTGACAAAGCCACGAGCTGACTCAACCTTTTCGAACGCTGATATCAGGGTTGCGTCGTCAACATCTTTGCCGTCAATCCGGATGCGCTCGTTGTAATTCTGAAGGTGCGGCGAGGTATAGGCGCCGGTACGCCGGCCCGATGCCTGCAAAAGAGTCTCAAGAGTGGCAACGGTACTACCCTTGCCGTTGGTTCCGGCAACTGTAATCACTCGTGCCGCTGGGTTTTTCCGGAATAGGCGTCGTAACACCACAAGAACCCGATCAAGCCCAAGATCAATTTCGGTGGGGTGGATAGATTCCAGCCACGACAACCACTGCTGGAGGGTAGCATCAGCCCCCGGTGCTTTCGGGGGCTGTGATTTCGATTTACTCGGCTGGGACATCAACGTCTGGCTTTTCCGTTATCTCAAATTCAATAGGCTCGTCTGTTCCCGGCCGTTCCTGCCCGGCAAACTTGGCCAGCACGTGCGCAATACGCTCGCGTATCTGATGACGATGAAGAATCATGTCGATTGCCCCGTGCTCCAGCAAAAACTCGCTACGCTGGAAACCTTCGGGTAATTTTTCGCGAACCGTTTGTTCAATCACTCGCGGCCCCGCAAAGCCAATCAGGGCATTCGGTTCGGCGATATTGAGATCCCCAAGCATTGCAAGACTCGCAGATACTCCGCCGAAAACCGGATCCGTCATCACCGAGATGTAAGGTATGCCTTCCTGCTTCATGCGCTCAAGCACAGCCGCGGTTTTGGACATTTGCATAAGCGATAGAATGGCTTCTTGCATTCTGGCGCCACCACTGGCGGAAAAACAGACAAGAGGAATACGCTCTGCAAGTGCAACATTGGCCGCCTGCACAAACTTTTCTCCAACAACCTGTCCCATGGAGCCGCCCATAAACCCAAATTCAAAGGAGCAGGCCACCAGCGGAACACCCAAGGTTTTGCCTTTCTTGGCAACAAGGGCATCTTTCTCCCCCGTGGCTTTCTGAGCCTGGGCAAGACGATCTTTGTAGCGCTTAGTGTCCTTGAACTTCAGTCTGTCCCAAGGCTCCAGGTTTTCGCCGATTTCTTCCCGTCCATCTTCATCAAGAAAAATGTCGAGACGGCGGCGGGCAGCAACCCTCAGGTGATGATTGCATTTGGGGCAAACATCCAGGTTTCTCTCCAGTTCCGGCTTGTAGAGAAAGGCGCCACACTTAGGACACTTTTTCCAAAGCCCTTCAGGCACGCCTGTTCTGCGATTGGATTCCGAGCGAATCTTGCCCGGCATTATCTTGTCCAGCCAGTTACTCATGGTTTTATCCTGTCCTTTGATTCCAGCCTGCCCCCCACCTTTCGGGTCAGGAAGCCAGGCTGTCCAGTGCTTCACGCATCGGGTTGAGCAGATCCGTCAGTGCCCGTTTAAGCTCTTCGATATCTGCCTGATTTTTGGCTATTGTATCGACTAACACGCTGCCAACAATTACACCATCGGATACCCGTCCAACCGCTGCGGCTGTTTCTGCATCGCGGATACCAAAGCCAACGCCAACGGGCAATGCTGTCAATTCATGGATATGCGCCACTTTGGCGGCCACTTCATCCACGTTTATTTTGGCAGCTCCGGTCACGCCGTTAAATGAAACATAGTACACATATCCCGAAGAGTGATCGGCAATTGCACCAATTCTGTCATCGGTAGTGGTTGGCGCCAGCAAGAAAATGGGATCCAGCCCTCTCTCGGAGAACAGGGGCGCGACCTCATCGGCCTCTTCCGGCGGCAGGTCGACCGTAAGAACACCATCGACTCCCGCTGCTACTGCAGCATCTGCAAAGGTTTCGTAGCCCATGGCCTCAATAGGATTAAGATAGCCCATCAAAACTACTGGGGTTGTGTTATTGGTTTCTCTGAACTCGCGTACCATCGCCAGAACCCGGCGCAACGACGTGCCGTGCTTGAGAGCCCTCTCACAGGCCAACTGAATCACCGGGCCATCGGCCATGGGATCAGAAAACGGCACGCCCAACTCGATGATATCAACCCCGGCATCGACCATAGTGTGCATTAAACCCACGGTCTGATCTGGGTGGGGGTCACCGGCGGTAATAAAGGGAATAAGTGCCTTTCGGCCTTGTCCTTTGAGGGTCTGAAGAACCCCTTCAATTCGGCTCATACCTGCTCCTGTCAGTTATTCAGATTTCAATACCATCTAACTGTGCAACGGTATGAATGTCTTTATCGCCGCGACCAGATATGTTGATGACGACCATCTGATCTTTATCCATCGTGGCTGCAAGCTTTACGGCGTAAGCGACCGCGTGGGCAGTTTCCAGTGCAGGCATGATACCTTCAACCAAGGTTAGCATGCGAAACGCTTTTAACGCCTCATCGTCGGTTACCGACACATAGTTAGCCCGCCCGATATCTTTCAACCAACTGTGCTCTGGCCCTACACCGGGATAATCCAGACCTGCACTGATCGAGTGAGTGCTCGAAATCTGACCGTTTTCATCTTCCATCAAATACGTGCGGTTACCATGAAGCACGCCCGGGCGGCCAGCACACAAAGGCGCCGCATGCTGCCCCGTCTCGATACCAAGCCCACCGGCTTCCACACCGTAAAGTTGTACGGATTCGTCGGTCAGAAACGGATAAAACATGCCAATAGCGTTGGAACCTCCGCCTACACAAGCAACCAGGGCGTCTGGCAACTTCCCGGTTTTCTCCAACGACTGACGGCGAGTTTCACGACCGATGACTGACTGAAAATCGCGAACCAGCAGCGGGTAGGGATGCGGGCCCGCAACAGTGCCGATGATGTAGAAAGTCTCATCAACATAAGTGACCCAGTCACGCATGGCGTCATTCATGGCGTCTTTAAGCGTGCGGCTTCCACTCTCTACCGGGTGCACCTGGGCGCCAAGAAGTTTCATGCGATAAACGTTCAGGGATTGGCGCTGTACGTCTTCTGCCCCCATAAAAACGTGGCACTCAAGCCCCAAGCGCGCGCACACCGTTGCGGTAGCAACACCATGCTGTCCGGCGCCGGTTTCAGCGATGATTCGCTTCTTACCTAAAAAGCTAGCCAACAGGGCTTGGCCAATGGTGTTGTTTATCTTGTGTGCACCGGTGTGATTAAGATCTTCGCGCTTCAGCCAGATTTGGGCTCCGCCGGTTTCCCGGGTCAGTCGCTCAGCAAAATACAGCGGACTGGGGCGGCCGACATAATCTGCAAGATCTTTGTCGAAGGTGGCCTGGAACTCAGGATCCTTTTTTAGCCGAAGGTATTCTTTTTCGAGAGTCATCAGGGAATCCATCAGCGTCTCGGAAACGAATCGTCCGCCAAAAGCACCAAAATGCCCTCGCGTATCTGGCAATGCTGCCAGCATTTCTTCAGTCAGTTTTTCAGACACGGTGAACCTCTCTATTAGACACGGTGAGCCTCTTTAACAAAGTCAGAAATTTTTTCGATGTCTTTGATGCCTTTAGCTTTTTCAACACCACCGCTAACATCAACAGCCCAGGGCTTCACCTTTTCAACAGCGTCGGCCACGTTAGCAGATGACAAACCACCGGCCAATATAAGGGGCAGCGGGCGCGCTGAAGGAATCAAATCCCAGTTGAATGAGTGCCCAGTGCCTCCGTAACGGTCAGGATCCCAAGCATCTATTAAAAGCCCAGCGGCTTGACGGTATTCGCGCATAGCCAGTTCAATCTGCCCAGCTTCGCGAACCCTAACAGCCTTTATCCAGCGTCGGCCAAACCGGTTGCAGAACTCTGCGGTTTCATCGCCGTGAAACTGAAGCAAATCCAGTGGAACCCTATCAAGAACCTCTCTGACGAACGCTTCAGACGGATTCACAAACAGCCCAACAACAGAAACAAACGCAGGCACGTTCCCGGCAAGAACCTCGGCCTGTTCAATGGTAACGGCGCGGGGGCTGGGGTCATAAAACACGAACCCCAGGGCATCGGCCCCCGCATCAACGGCAGCTCCAACATCCCCAAAACGGGTTAGGCCACAGATTTTGACGCGTGTACTCATGGCGCTTGTACCGGTTTTTGCTTCAGATGAATGTGCGTTGGATACACCGGGCTGTTTTCGGCTTTGTTGAACCAGGGTCTTAAAAAGGCCGGGCCACATTCAGCGGCTGGCAAAGGAAAACCTTCCGGGTACCCCACATCGACCAAATACAAGCCATGGGGCGGCGCGGTCACTCCGGCTAGCGTTCGATCTTTGGCTAGCAGTATGTCATGAATCCATGATAACGACTTACTTCCAGTGCCTACAGCCATGAGGGCCCCGGCAATATTTCGAACCATGTGGTGCAAAAAAGCGTTAGCCTGCACATCAATTACGACGAAGTGGCCTTTTCGGGTTACGTTTATCTGCTCAAGAAAACGAACCGGCGTTCTGGATTGGCACCCAGCAGCGCGAAATGACGAAAAGTCATGCTCGCCAACAAGCGCCTGAGCTGCTTTATGCATACGCCCTGCGTCCAGCTCGCGAAAGATCCAGCTTACCTGCCCGCGCTGTATGCCGGGCCTTACAGGGCCATTATAGATAACGTAGCGATAACGTCGGTAAATTGCGGAAAACCTGGCATGAAAATCATCACTGCCGTTACCTGCCCAGTGTACGGCAATGTCAAACGGCAATGCGGTGTTGATGCCCATAACCCATGAACGAAGGCTACGAATGGAAGGCGTCTCAAAGTGTGCGACCTGGTAACTTGCGTGCACCCGAGCGTCGGTGCGACCTGCACAAACCAGATCTACTGGATGATCTGCAACTTTCGCTACGGCTTTCGCCAGCTCTGCCTCTACCGAACGAACTCCGGACTTCTGCAACTGCCAGCCATGAAAGCTGCGACCGTCGTATTCGAAAGCGAGAGCAACTCGCCCACCGCCGATGGCGTTATCCGCTGTGAGTTCCTGAGGGTAGAGAAACAATTGTGAACCCGAAAAGTATGTTGCTGTAAAAGCAAAACGCCGGCTGAGTGCCGGGATAATCCCCGGCGGCCGGCGTTTGCTGCCTCGATAATCCGATTATAACGGATCAGGACAGATTTTTAAGTAGATCCTGAGCTTCAGATTTCTGCTCGTCATCTCCTTCGAGGGCGACCTCTTCAAGAATGTCACGAGCACCGTCACTGTCACCCATCTCGATATAAGCCCTTGCCAAGTCAAGCTTGGTTGCGGCTTCGTCAGTTCCGGCGAGGAAATCGAAATCATCGTCGTCACCCAGATCGTCTTCATCGAGATTGGGAACGGGTGATTTCGGAGCTTCATCCCGAACTTCATCAGAGGCAACCGGGAGCTCTTCATCTACAAGGGCATCGTCCGACTCTTCAGTTAAATCCCCAAGGGACTCTATACCTTCCAGATCATCATCGTTCAGGTCGTCTTCGTGGAGGTTATCTTCAAGTTCCAGCTCATCATCCAGAGTCAGCTCGTCGCCTTCAAAGCCAGCATTGGCGGAATCTGCGGAATCCGAGAACTCCTCCATAAGGGCGAGATCCTCATCGGATACATCAAGCTCCAAATCGTCAAGCGTAGACTCTTCCATTTCGGAACCACCAAGCTCCTCGTCTTCACCCGCAACCTTATCCAGCTCAGCATCCAGCTCGTCCAGGAAAGACTCGTCGAGCGAATCAATCCCCGTGTTTTCGTTGTCCCGATCAAACTTCAGCGAATCATCAAGTGAGTCCCCAAGGGGTTCATCAGCCTCGGGCTCATCCAGATCTATTTCCAAGGAAGAGAAATCACTTTCCTCTTCGGAAACATCTTCTGGCACTTCACCTTTAGCTTCAGCTTCAGTTTCCGGCAGTTCAAGCCCTGACAGATCGTATTCGATCAGGCCATCATCTCCGTCTTTCGCTTCCTCTTCATCGGTGTCAGTGTCAGTAGACCGTTCTACGTCATCGGAGGCATCAAGATCGAAATTGGCAAAAGCAGAATCGATTTCACTGAACTCGCTGTCTCTTTGCTCTGGTTCGTCAGCCTCAAATTCATTGGAAGCCTCTGATTCATCGACAAACGACCCGGAGCGAAGCTGTGATTCGAGATCATCAATGCTAGGCATTGATTCAGCTTCTTCAAGCCGGGAACGAAGCTCATTTGCCTGGGCAATCGCTTCATCGTCGTCTAGGGCCTCAACTTCGCCAAACTGCTTCTCAAACGACTGACGGTCCTGATTATCTGCATAGACCCCAAGGAGCTTCAGGCGCAAGTCTGTGCGGCTGGGCTCACGGGAAATAGCAGTCTCCAAAACCTCACCAGCTTGATCGTAACGACCATAAGCAACATAGGCACCAGCTTCTTCAAGCGCGTCGCCGGCTTGACTTTGCTCCGGCTCGTCATCGTCAAGGCTTAGGTCAAAGCTATCGTCTGGCCCATCAGTATCGCTATTCAGTTGCTCATAAAATGCTTTTTCGCGGTTTGCACTGCGCCGCGCAAGCAGCAGTAGAAGCAACAGAAGAAGAATCAGGCCGCCACCTAGCGCAATCTGATACATGGTATTGCCGGTAATCGCATCAATGACGTTACCCGGAAAGCCTTTGTCGACGACAGGCTCTGGCTTCGGCTGAGCCTTGGCCTCAGGAACTTCGGCTTGCGCTGGCTGCTTTGTTTGATCGCCTGCAACCGAAGCTACATCGCTGCGTGCAACGTCACCATCCTGATCAGTACCAGCATCATCAGCAACCGGTTGTGCGTCAGACGCAACTTCCGCCTCGGCAACTTCAGTCTCGCTGGATACGCCTTCTTGCTCTGATTCTGAAGGTGCCTCAGAGGCGCCTATGTCGGCAGAGGCGGCGTCATCCGCGGTAGCCGCCACGCCAGAAACTTCCGTCTGACTTGCCTCAACACCCTGCTCCGTGGCATCGGCAACCGTTTCAGCTTGGTCCGTCACGGCACCATCGGCGTCAGCCATCGGAGCATCTTGGGCTGCGGCATCACTCACAGCAGCGCCTTGTTGAACCTCTGCTAGCTGGTTGTTCTTGAGCTCGATTAAACGCTGCAGCGTCTTTACCTGATCCTGCAGATCGTCAACCCGGCTATTGAGTTCGTCGTTTTCGCGGCGGGCGCTTTCGAGCTCCTCCATGGCCACGGCTGCACCGGCATCTACGCCGCCTGCAAGCTGGCTATCACCACCTGCCGAACCACCCTCGGTTTCACTCCGGCCACCTTTGTCATCTGCAACCAGGAGCTTTAGCTCATCACCGCTAGCTGCAACCTCTCCTGCACCGCCACCCTCAGGCTGCTGTGCTGGTGTGGCATCAACAGTGCGTTTCGGCTTCTGGAATTCCTGATTCTGCTGCGCAACTATTTGGATTGCCTCAGCGGGACTGCGGCGGCGGATCTGGTTCGCGGTGGGAACACGCAAAACCTGGCCACGCTTTAGCCGATTGATGTTGCTACCGATAAATGCGTCCGGATTCAGATCCTGCAGTGCCAGCATGACTTGCTGCATAGAGAGGCTGTTATCTGGGCGAACCGCGGAGGCAATGGTCCAAAGAGTGTCAGAGGGGCCTGTAGGGCCGAAAGTATCTGACCTGTAACCACTTCCGCTGGACTGTTCTACCTGTGCCTGGCGGCGAACCGACTCAGAGCTGCGAGCGGAAGGTGCGGGGCGAGATTGCGCATTAGATGGCGCCCGTACCGATTCGGAAACACCAGATTCTTCGGCGTAAACCGGTGGATCTACAAGAACAGCGTATTCGCGCATCAACCGACCACTTGGCCAGGTGAGTTCCAGTAGAAAGTTGAGGTACGGCTCTCTCAGAGGTTCACGTGAGGAGACATTCACCACCAGGCTGCCATTGGCGCGGGTCGTTACGTCGAAACGAAGCTTTCCAAGAAATTGGTTCCGCTCCAAGCCCAGTCGCTGGTAAGCCCTTTCTGGGGCTATGTTCACAAACACGTCGCCGGGATCAACACCCTGGCTTTGTGGCAGAACAATTTCGGCGTCCATCGGTTCATTCAGATAGGACTGAAGTTCAATTTCACCCAGCCCGAGGGCTTGAGCGACGCCCGAACCGAGCCCTCCCGCCAACGCCAGTGCAACCGCAAGCTTGCGTACCTTCATGCTTTTTCCTTTCCAGTCTCCGTTATCCGCGACTGTTTTTTTAACAGAATCGGACGAGGTGGGGTGACTTCCGTCTGGATTATTCTGGATTAATATGTCGCGTATTTAACTTTCAGCCCGGCAAGTATTGTTGATAAAGCCTCTTTTATCAATCAATCAGCTGCAATCCTTGCACCATTTATTTATCAGTTGCACGGAACTCCCTAGTGCCCCTGAAAATAACAGGGGCGGAGCCTGAAATCAGCCTCCGCCCCCTAACCGGTTTCCTGAAACCGGACACAGTTGGCATTAATTGCCTCTGTGTAACATTTCTTAACGCTCCTGCAAGATTCGTAACATGCGGCGCAAGGGCTCAGCGGCCCCCCACAGCAGTTGATCGCCTACAGTAAACGCAGAAATATACTCCGGCCCCATGGCCAGTTTACGGATGCGTCCGATAGGCACACTCAACGTGCCAGTTACCTTGGCAGGGGTCAGTTCCGCAATGCTCGCATCACGATCATTAGGGATAACCTTAACCCAATCGTTGGCTTTCGCCAGAATGGACTCTATTTCCGCGACCGACAGATCTTTCTTCAGCTTGATGGTCAGCGCCTGGCTATGGGAGCGCATGGCACCAATTCGTACGCAAAGGCCATCAATCGGAATCGGGTTGTCCGAGCGACCAAGAATTTTGTTGGTCTCTACCCCAGCCTTCCACTCTTCCTTACTCATGCCGTTATCAAGCTGCTTATCTATAAACGGGATAAGGCTGCCTGCCAGAGGCACTTGGAAGTGCTCGGTAGGAAACTCGCCGGAACGCATGGTTTCGGTTACTTTGCGGTCAATCTCCAGAATCGCCGAAGACGGGCTTTCCAGCTCCTCCCCAACACTGCGGTTAAGCTCACCCATCTGGTTAAGCAGTTCGCGCATATTCTGAGCGCCGGAGCCAGACGCGGCCTGGTAGGTCATGGGAGACACCCACTCGACCAGGTCCTGTTCCAGCAGACCACCAAGGGCGAGCATCATCAGGCTAACTGTGCAGTTACCACCTACATAATCTTTCACGCCGCTTTCCAAAGCTGCGTCGATCACGTTGCGGTTAACCGGATCCAGAACAATAACCGAGTGATCCGCCATCCGCAGTGCAGAGGCCGCATCAATCCAGTAACCCTTCCAGCCTGCATCGCGCAGCTTTTGGTACACCGCATTGGTGTAATCGCCGCCCTGACACGTCAGCACCACATCCAGGGTTTTAAGGGTTTCAATATCAAAGGCATCCTGTAAGGGAGGAACCCCCTCTTTGCCCACATCAGGCGCTGGCTGACCAGTCTGCGACGTGGAGAAAAATACCGGATCGATATCGCTAAAATCATTTTCTTCGCGCATGCGCTGCATGAGCACTGAGCCCACCATGCCACGCCAACCTACAAGTCCAACTCGCTTCATGTGCGACCCTTGAACCTCAATTTATGCCCGCCCTCAGCCTTTATCGCTGGCAGGGACAGGATGAATGATCCCGCAGCAACCGCGTCGTGTTGCTATCAGGTATTGTCGTAAATTACAGAGCAGCCAGTACCGCATCACCCATTTCACGGGTCGAAACCCGGGTACCGTTTTCCGACATAATATCGGCCGTACGGAGGCCCTGATCCAATACTTTATTTACTGCCGCTTCAATGGCCGCAGCCGCCTTTTCTTCATCAAGGCTGTACCGCAACATCATTGCGGCGCTGATGATCGTAGCCAGCGGATTGGCAATACCTTTACCGGCTATATCGGGCGCTGAACCATGGCAGGGCTCATACATGCCCTGCTTTTCAGAGTTCAACGAAGCCGATGGCAACATACCAATTGAACCAGTAAGCATGGCCGCTTCGTCCGATAGAATATCACCAAACATGTTGCCAGTCACAATCACGTCGAACTGCTTGGGCGCGCGAACCAGCTGCATCGCGGCATTATCAACGTACATATGAGACAACTCTACGTCCGGGTATTCGCTCTGTAGCTCGTTCATGATTTCCCGCCACAAAACGGTTACTTCCAGCACGTTGGCCTTATCCACCGAGCACAATTTTTTGCTGCGCTGCTGCGCGGCTTCGAACGCAACACGGCCAATGCGGCGAATTTCAGACTCTGTATAAGCGTAGGTGTTGTAGCCCTGACGCTCGCCACTTTCCAGCTCACGAACACCCCGTGGCTGACCGAAGTAAATCCCCCCGGTAAGCTCGCGCACAATCATAATATCAAGACCCGAAACCACCTCGGGCTTGAGGGACGATGCCGACGCCAATTGCGGGTAAAGAATAGCAGGGCGCAGGTTAGCGAACAGTTTCAGATTTGAACGCAGGCCAAGGAGCCCCTTCTCAGGCCGCTTTGCCATGGGCAGGCCGTCCCACTTTGGACCACCTACAGCCCCCAGTAAAATAGCATCGGCTTTGCGTGCTTTTTCTAGCGTCTCATCCGGTAACGGATTATCTGTTTCGTCCAGTGCGGCACCGCCCACCAAGCCCGACTCGAAGGTGAGTTTCAGGTCAAATTTTTCATTAATGGCGTGCAGGATTTTTTCAGCTTCCGCAACGATTTCCGGGCCTATGCCGTCACCCGGCAGAAGAAGTACAGTTCTGGACATAATGAACTTCCAAATCTCTGAATGCCGGGCCTCACAGGCCCGACAAGTTAATGGTTGCCAGATAGCGCAAAGCACATCCGGCTTAAACTAGATATCACCTGTACAGCGATGTGCTAAAGGCAAGCTTATTGCCCAGCACCAAACAACCAAGGTGCCGTTTCTCGGCGCTGATCTTCGTAGGATTTGATGCGTTCAGCGTCTTCAAGGGTAACGCCAATGTCATCGAGACCATTGAGCAAGCAGTGACGACGGAAATCATCCACGTCGAAACTGAAAGACTCACCAGACGGTGTAATCACGGTTTTCGCTTGCAAGTCTACCGTCAGCTCATAGCCTTCCGCAGCCTCAGCTTCCTGAAACAGCTTCTCCATAATATTTGCTTCAAGAACAATAGGTAACAACCCATTCTTAAAGCAGTTATTGTAGAAAATATCAGCAAAGCTGGGCGCAATAATCACCCTGAAGCCGTAATCATCAAGAGCCCAGGGCGCGTGTTCGCGGCTAGAGCCACAGCCAAAGTTACTACGGGCCAAGAGTACACTGGCGTTTTTATAACGTGGCTGGTTAAGCACAAAATCCGGGTTCAACGGGCGCTGGGAGCTGTCTTGGTCCGGCTGGCCTTCATCAAGGTAGCGCAGCTCATCAAACAGATTCGGGCCAAAGCCCGTACGCTTGATGGACTTCAAAAACTGCTTGGGAATAATCATGTCCGTATCCACATTGGAACGGTCCATGGGGGCCACAAGGCCCTGGTGTTGCGTAAATGCGCGCATGGTTCAGTTCTCTCCTGTGGCTCAGTTCAGCAGTTCGCGAACATCAACAAAATGGCCGGCTATTGCGGCGGCGGCTGCCATGGCGGGGCTCACTAAGTGAGTACGTCCACCAAAGCCTTGCCGGCCCTCAAAGTTACGGTTAGAGGTAGAGGCACAGTGCTCGCCCTGCCCCAGCTTATCTGCGTTCATGGCCAGGCACATAGAGCAACCGGGATCACGCCACTCAAGGCCTGCTTCAATGAAAATCTGGTCAAGCCCTTCCGCTTCTGCCTGTGCTTTAACCAAACCGGAACCCGGCACAACCATGGCCTGCATGAGACTGTCTGCAACTTTGCGCCCCTTAACCACAACGGCCGCTTCCCGCAGATCTTCAATACGGCTGTTGGTGCAGGAGCCAATAAACACCCTGTCCAGCTTGATGTCTGTAATGGCCTGGTTTGGCTGCAAGCCCATATATTTCAGGGCCCGCTCAATGCCTTCGCGCTTGATCGGATCTTCTTCTTTCGCGGGATCCGGCACGTGGCCGTTAATGCCAACAACCATTTCCGGCGAAGTGCCCCAGCTAACCTGCGGCAGAATATCTGCGGCGTCTAGCTCAACAGTTTTATCAAATACCGCATCCAGATCGCTGTGCAGCGTGCGCCAGTATTTAACGGCAGCGTCCCAGGATTCGCCCTTGGGCGAGAAGGGCCGGCCTTTCACGTATTCGATTGTGGTGCCATCAACAGCAACCATTCCCACACGCGCACCGGCTTCAATGGCCATGTTACAAATGGTCATTCGTCCTTCCATGCTGAGGTTCTGAATAGCCTCACCACCAAACTCGATGGCGTGGCCAGTACCGCCGGCAGTACCGATTTTTGCAATGATCGCCAGTACCACATCTTTGCCGGTAACACCCTTGCCAAGCTGGCCGTCCACTTTAACCAGCATGTTCTTCATCTTTTGCTGAACCAGGCACTGGGTAGCCAGCACATGCTCAACTTCAGACGTACCTATACCGTGGGCAAGACAGCCAAACGCACCGTGAGTAGACGTATGAGAGTCACCGCAAACAATGGTCATGCCCGGCAGGGTTGCGCCCTGCTCTGGCCCGATCACATGCACAATACCCTGGCGCTTATCCATAATCTTGAATTCAAGAATGCCGAACTCGTCGCAGTTCTTGCCCAGAGTTTCGACCTGAATACGGGAAACCGGATCAACAATGCCCTCAATGCCTTTCGCGCGATCAGTTGTGGGAACATTGTGATCTGGCGTGGCCAGGTTGGCATCGATGCGCCAAGGCTTACGGTTGGCCAAGCGCAGCCCCTCAAAAGCTTGAGGCGAGGTTACTTCGTGCAATAATTGACGATCGATGTAAATCAGCGCAGAACCATCGTCCCGCTGCTTTACCAAATGATCGTCCCACAACTTGTCGTATAAGGTCTTGCCCGCCATGATTCTCTCTCACTCTCTGGAGGTCGCTTTTTTGAAGCTCTCTACTGCCGTTTAATGTCTATGATACCGCTGGGCCACAGATAACCGCAATTCATGTTTTTCATTCATCGCATTCCAAACGGTTATACGATAGCCTTTCCTGATAGAACCGAACAGGAAGACTCATCTTGGACTCAAATTCCCTTAAGGCTTTCCTCACCGTTGTCGACCAAGGCTCTTTTTCAGAAGCCGCTGAACAGCTACACCTAACCCAGCCTGCAATCAGCAAACGCCTTGCAGCCCTGGAAAACCAACTCGGGACAACGCTGATCGACCGCAGCCACCGGCAAATCCGCCTAACCGACTCCGGCAACAGACTGCTACCCCATGCCCGCAAGATTCTCGACGAAATCCACAACGCTCGCATTGCGCTTTCGCCGGATTCAAACCTCATAGAAGGCGAGCTACACATCATTGCCAGCCACCACATTGGCCTTCACCACCTGCCCAAATGGCTGCGCCGATTCAAGCGTGAACACCCTCAGGTAACCATAAACCTGCAATTCATGGAATCCGATGCCGCCTACGAGCAAATGCGCAAACGCAACGCAGAACTGGCATTCGTCACCCTAAGCGACAGCATGCTTCCAAACTTTCACGTATATGCACAATGGCCCGACCCTATGGCATTTGTGGTCGGCGCCGACCACCCTCTGGCTTCGTTGAAAAAACCAAAGCTCGCCGACTTGGCAAAACACCCGGCCCTTCTACCCGACACATCCACCTCAACCTATCGCGTAGTAAGCCGGCTATTTCTGGAGGCGAACCTACCCTTGCACCCACAAATGCCCACCAACTACTTGGAAACCCTGAAAATGATGACCAACGTTGGCCTCGGCTGGAGTGTCTTGCCACTGCGCATGGTGGATGGAAGCCTGAAAGTACTTAAAGGGGTATTAGCGACAGAAGCTGAAACGGGGCATCCGGTTACGAGGGTCCTCGGCGGGATCGGCCTCACCGGCCGGCAACCAGGTAATGCGGCAAAAGCGCTTTTAAGGATTGTTCAAGAAGAAGAAGCGGAGCACCCCGCTGAAGCCGAGTAGTGAGGCCAATAAACAAAGCTAGCTAGCTTGCTGCTGGCCCGGTCATTCAAAAACGTTGAGCGCCAAGGATGGCGCGATCGAGCCCTACAGGGAAGTATTCACGGGCGTTTTTTGAATGACCGGGCCAGCAGCAAGCGTCTGCACCCAAACAACCAGGCCTATAGCTGCCCAAGAACAGGCGTTGAAACAGAAACATCCCCATTCTGACCACGATGGCGCAAATAATGATCCATCAGAACAATGGCCATCATGGCCTCTGCAATTGGCGTTGCGCGAATTCCTACACAAGGGTCGTGCCGCCCAGTGGTAATAACCTCCACCGGATTGCCATGCACATCAATACTGCGACCCGGCAAACGCAAACTCGACGTCGGCTTCAAAGCAATACTCGCAAGCAGCGGCTGCCCAGATGAAATACCCCCTAGCACGCCGCCAGCATGATTCGATAAAAAGCCTTCAGGCGTCATCTCATCCCGATGCTGAGTGCCCTTTTGGGTAATGCACCCAAAGCCCGCACCAATCTCAACACCCTTCACCGCATTGATACTCATCAACGCATGAGCCAAGTCTGCATCCAGGCGATCGAAAACCGGCTCACCTAGCCCAGGCGGCACGCCTTCAGCCACAACATTGATGCGTGCCCCAATAGACTCTCCTTCTTTACGCAGCGCATCCATATAAGCCTCCATCTCTGGAACCTTATCGGCGTCGGGGCAGAAAAACGGGTTCTGATGAACCTGCTCCCAGTCCAGTTTTTCCGCACGCACCGGGCCCAGCTCCGACAAATATCCGCGGATACGAATACCCAGGCGCTGCTGCAGAAACTTCCGGGCCACCGCACCAGCCGCTACTCGCATAGCCGTCTCACGTGCAGAAGAACGGCCACCACCACGATAATCGCGCACACCATACTTATGCATGTATGTGTAATCGGCGTGGGCGGGGCGGAACTGCTCTGAAATCTTGGAGTAATCCTTTGAACGCTGATCCGTGTTCTCGATAATCAGCCCAATCGGCGTACCCGTGGTTTTACCCTCAAAAACCCCTGACAGAATCCGCACCTCATCTGCCTCACGGCGCTGGGTCGTGTGCCGGGAGGTGCCCGGTTTACGGCGATCCAGATCTGCCTGCATATCAGCTTCTGAGAGCTCTAACCCGGGCGGGCACCCATCAATAATGCAGCCCAGCGCAGCGCCATGGCTTTCACCAAAGGTGGTAACGGTAAACAGTTTTCCGAAAGAGTTTCCTGACATAATTCAATATCTTGTTAGGGTTTTGTAAGAAATTAGTTTAGCGTTTGTTCTGCCACGTGCGAAGATCCTGCTCAGTAATGGCAAAAACACCGTCACCGCCATTGCTGAACTCCAACCAGGTAAATGGGAGCTCCGGGTAAGCTTCATCCAAAGCCACCCAGCTATTCCCCACCTCGACCACTAGCAAGCCACCCGGCGTAAGGTGCTCCACCGCCCCGGCGATAATCCGGTGCGCAATGTCCAAACCGTCGTCACCGGCCGCTAAACCCAGCGCGGGCTCATGGTGAAACTCATCTGGCATGCCTGCAAGATCTTCCGCGTCGACATAAGGCGGGTTGCTGACAATGATATCGTATTGCCCGCTGATGTTGGCGAACACGTCCGATTGCACGGTGCATACTCTACCCTGGAGCTCGTGGAGATCTATGTTTGACCCGGCAACGGCCAAGGCATCTGCTGATATATCAGACAAGTCCACGCTGGCATCCTCAAACACAAACGCCGCGCCTATGCCAATACAACCGCTCCCGGTGCAAAGATCAAGAATCCGCTCAACCGGTTTATCACCCAGCCAAGGCTGAAACCCGTTTTCAATCAGCTCTCCAATAGGCGAGCGCGGCACTAAAACCCGCTCATCCACATGGAATGGCATGCCCATAAACCAAGCTTCACCCAGGAGATAGGCCAAAGGAACACGCTCATCAATACGACGCCTGATGCGCTCAAGAAGGAGCTGCCGCTCTTCTCGGGTCAGCCGCGCATCCAGAAACAGGGTGTTATCTTCCAGGGGAAGGTGAAGGCTGCGCATCACCAGGTGCACCGCCTCATCCCACACGTTATCCGTGCCATGGCCGAAAAAAACCGGCGAAGCGGCAAACTGCGATGACGCGTAACGAAGGTAATCGCGAACGGTGTGAAGATCTTCAATCGGACTGGTCACAAACGCGGCTTCCTGTAAATTCGGATTCAGCGCGGGATTATACGCTGTTTCAGGACTTTGCTGCAGCCATCGGTTTAAACCTGGCCGAAGCGGCTCAGATAGCCAAGGGCCCGGAGCTGTTCCGGCTTTCCTCAAAACGATCCAAAGCGGCCGCCATACGCTCGCGACCCAGCTGAATCAATTCGGGTGCCTTGTGGTAGTCATAGCTCCGGCACACGTTTTTGGGAATATTCACCAACAAGTCCGGCGGATAACCAGCGATCTTGTACTGCACAAGAGCGCTCTGCATGGTTTCAATGGTCAGGTTCATAACATCAAACTTGCCGATTCCCAGCTTATCCCAGTCAATGGTCTCGTGGTCTTCCTGCACTTTTTTATCGCTGTGCTTATGATGTTCTTTTTTCTGAACCTCTTTTGAAATTCTCTCTTCCGGACTCTCACCCTCGACGGCTCGTTTTGCCCCCAAAGACTTCAGTGTATCCCAGTCGAACCAACGAGATGCTTTATCGCGGAGGGCATCCATCCACACATCCGTGTCGTCTCCTTCGCCGGCGCTGGAAAAAGCTGCATCTGGTATCCTCTGGCGTCGGTCATCCTCACCGCTGAGATTCACCGCTACCACCAGATCCGCATGGGCCGATATAGTGGGAATAATGGGCAGCGGATTTAGCAAAGCCCCGTCTACCAGCACCCGGCCTCCAAGAACCAAGGGCGTTACCACGCTAGGAATGGCAACGGATGCGCGGATTGCGCGGTCCAACGGGCCTTCCTGAAACCAGACTTCCTTGTGAGCCAACAAATCGGTAGCTACGGCGGTGTAGTGCAGTGGTAAGTTCTCGATGCGGATATCACCCAGCATTTCCCGAACGATTGAAAAGATTTTTTCGCCTCGGATAGCCCCAACGGAATTGAAGGTTAAATCCAGCAGTTTGAGCACATCAAACTGACCCAGTCCGGTTACCCAGTCTTTGTAGTCCTGCATTTTACCGGCAGCGTACATTCCCCCAACAAGCGAGCCCATGGAACAGCCAGAAATGGCAATAATGTTATAGCCACGCTCATCCAGGATCTCGATCGCACCTATATGGGCATAACCCCGAGCGCCACCACTACCTAATGTAAGGGCAACTGTTTGGCGCCTAGCCTCTGGGACTTTTTTATCGCTACTGGCATGCGACTCGGTGGTCGATATGTCAGAACTATCCAAAACCTTGGACACATCATTGTCTGGCACTGTACTACCTCTTTAATAACTGCCTCGTTATAGCTATCTCGTTATTACCATCACTTCAACCCGATCACCCTGGCGAGTCAGATCATTGACAACCACCGATGGCCCAACAACCAGTAGCTCTTGCTGCTGCCGAGAAACACCGGTTTTGGTCAACACCTCAGCAAGGGACTCGGTGGCTTCGCGTGCACGCCTCATAGAATCCTCAAATGATTCAGTAGCACCAAGCTCGGAGTAGCCCACAAGAATCACCTTTGCACCCTCACCTCGGGCAAGCTCATTAACTTTCCGGCGATCCGCGGCCTGCCAGTCAAACCTGTAAGTAACACCCCCTGTCCAGGGCACAACCACAGGCCCCACAACTCGGCTATTTACCGCTCCAAGCCCGGGAACGGCAACGCCGGGTGCTACCTTAAAATGCTCCACCCACACGTACTGCCTCAGGTTGCCCCGGGTAACCGTGTACACAGACGTGAGCCAGCGGCTGCCATCATCTGCCACTACGCCGGCCACCAGATAGTCCTGGGTCGCATCGCGTCCGTATAGAACCGCTTGATTGAATATCTGGTTTGCCCACACGTTGCTTCGCCCACAGCGAACGCCCGAGCACTCAAACAAAATCTGGGCGCCACGTTCACGGAGCAGCCCTCGATAGTGCTCCCGAGCCTCCCGGCGGTTAGCATCCCGGGCAATTTGATAAAGCCGCCCTTCACCGGAAACCGGCAAGCGCGCCATGGAGTCTGAGCGTATCTCGTTATTAACTTCCCGCACCGGGCTAAAAAGAACAAGGTGGCCAGATGATTCGATGGCAGTTGTCACCTCAAGGGTTGATTGGGCAAATGCCTTAGGCATAGATTCTGGCAGCGCTGCAACGGCAGCGCCTGAGCTGACCAAAAACAGCGCGGCGGCAAGCAAGCGAAATACAAAAGGCTTGGGCAAGGTATCACTCTTTTTTAAGGAAATTTTTGACAACATCGGCAACTGGGCGGGTGTCTCCATCGAGATGACAGTGATGCCCACCGAGCACCTCTACTCTTTGCATATTCGGGATCGCATTCAACCGATCATCCAGCCCCTTCCGGTTAGCCAACAGGCCTTCTTTTGCGCTCACAAACAAAGTAGGTGCTTGAATTGCCTTGAGAGAAGCCATCACTTGGTCTTCGGTCATCATCAGTGATGATGGGTGTCGCAAACGGGCGTCGGTACGCCAGCTGTAACCGTCGCCCTCGGGCTTCAGGTTGCGGGGAATCAGTGCAAGCGCCGCCTCGTGGCTAAGGGGGCTGATCCCGCCTTCGCGAACTTTTGCCGCAGCGGCCATATCAGGATAAACAGCCGAGCGACCGGAGCCGGCAATTCGCTTGTTAATGGATCTGCGAAGTTGGGGAATCGTGTCATCAATAGGACGGCTGAGTGCTCCCAAACTATCGATCATCACAAGTTTGCGCACACGCTCCGGGAAAGCAGCGGCATATAGCGAACCGACAATACCGCCCAGAGAATGCCCGACAATATCCACTTTCGCGCCCTGCTCCGGGCCACAAATGTGCTTTTCAATCAGCTCCGCTATGTCGGCAACGTAATCCATCAGCTGGTAGCTTTGCCCCGGTGGGCGATGTCCAGAATGCCCGTGACCTGCCATATCCACTGCGTGTAACGGTGATATCTGCGCCAGCTCAGGTGCAATTTTTGAGAAAGTAAGACTGTTATCAAGCCAGCCATGAAGCATGATGACAGACGGGTTCGCAGTTTGTGAGGCACCCTCAACCAACCAGCTCAAGCCGGCCAGAGTAATGTGCTGCAATGGCCACTGCGCCTCCCGCAATCCGGTGCTGTTGCCACGGATGTTTGGCGGTATAGCAAGATCATGCATATTTGACGTGAACCTCACATTGTATGAGTCGGGCGATCCGAACTCAGAGAGCCGGCAAGGTAGGCTTCAATCTTGGTTCTGGCACTTTCGTCATCGCCACTAAACTGCACACCAATGCCTGCCGCACGGTTGCCTTGGGCACCCTTGGGGGTGATCCAGATAACCTTGCCCGCAACGGGGAGCTTTTCTGGCTCATCCATGAGGTTTAACAGCAAAAAAACCTCATCACCGAGCTGGTACTGCTTCTGGGTTGGTATAAACAGACCACCCTGGCGAATGTATGGCATGTAAGCGGCGTACAAAACCGCTTTATCTTTGATTGTCAGGGTAAGAATGCCGCTGCGCGCACCAAATCCGGGCCCCATATGTGACACCTTCTAAAATTGATTGTTTTATAGTTGAACAAAACCTGTAGGAATTAATTCCTAGTATGTTCAAATCATAGCAGTTGTGTCGCGCAAAAGCGCATTTAGGACGCCCGGCGCTTCGTGGGCATCAAGTCACGCCAAGCTAAAAGCAAACGGCTAGCCTCCAGCTCCGGGTTGGCGTTATACACACCAGCCGCGCGGCCATCCCGAACCCTGTCCAACAGCTCATGGGCGCGCCACGCAGGATTGATCCCTGCCAAAAACCCAAGCATTTCGCCAGCTTCAGGGTCGTTTGCTTTGCCCCCGGCACTCAGCCTCGCCAAATCCGCGGCCCAACCCTCAAATAGCCAGAGCATATCTTCCAGCCCCAATGCCTTGAAGGCTTTTGCCGCTTCAGCGACCGCAACTTGCCCCTTCATGAATTGTCGAAATTTATCGAACGCCTCATCCCGCAATGCCGGGAACTCACCCGTGGCGTACTCAAGCGCCAGGCGTGGGGCATTGCCTGCCAACACAAGTGACTTGGCCATAAGCTCTGCCGAGGGCTGCTTATCGCTCTCAAGATTGGCTACCTTGCTTGCCAGCCATTGATTGGCCTGCTCCGTTGAAGGAACAGGTATAGACAACACCTGGCACCGAGACCGAATCGTTGGCAATACTGGCCGACCACTTTCCTGCAGCAATAGGAGTACAAAATCTGATACCGGCTCTTCAAGTGTTTTCAGCAGAGCGTTGGCCGAGTTAATATTGAGCTGGTCTGCACGATCAATAACCGCAATCTTTCGGCCTGCCACTTGGGGCGACGACACCGCAAAGGTCGAAAGCGACCGTATCTGGTCTACTTTGATCATTCGGGACTTTTCTGGGGCATACACGCGAACATCCGGGTGGCTGGATGCCGCAAGCAGCTTGCATTGGCGACACTTGCCGCAGGCAACCGGTGCCCCGGCTTGCATATTAACTGGCGCGGCACATAACAACAGGCCTGAAACCGCATCTGCCCAAGCTCGCTTGCCTACGCCACACTCACCCGTAACCAACAGCGCATGAGGAAGCCGGCCTTCAGCAAGGCGATGCTGGATAACCTGCCAGGATTTCTGAAGCCAGGGCATTTCTAGGGCAATATCAGTCACTGTGCTTTCCTGAATATGGGTTGGGCCGGAGCATTCCGGGCCGCTTTTTGCGTGCTCTGTGCAATTGTCGCTTCATGGTAACCAGCAACCTGCGCAAGCGCTTCAAATCTTCGGCATCATCCTGTGGGGATTGCGGTGTCGTTTGAGGCCTATAGTAATGGCTGTTGATCATGCGGGCAAAAAGCCGGGCTGAATCCGCCACTACTGGTTCGGCAACCGCCAGCCTCGCGGCAAGCGCTGCCGGAGTTTCGCCGTGCCTTACCGGCACACCCGCTCGTACACATAGTTGATACCAAGCACCCAGCACGCGTTGGTAGCGACCCCGGCTTAAACCCCAGCGCATTTGCAAAGCCGAGAACAGACCAGCAATCAGCAGCGCGGCGCCAACAATGCCTGCGGTAAAATAACCCAGCTCCCGCATACCAAACCCACCAGGCAAGCGAGACATCAGATTCAGCTGACTTTGACCTTGGTACCCAACAACCCACCGCTGCCATTGATAGTTGATACGATCAAGTTGCAAACTTGCCCATTGGATGATCGCCACGTCCCCGTATTTCTGGGCAGAGCCCCAGCTGTTTTCCAGGAACGAGCCTTCATCGGCCACCGCATCCCGCAAGCCCGATTCAATCCTGTCGGGTGCAATAGCAGCGGTCGGATCAACGCGAATCCAGCCCCTCCCTTCAATCCATGCCTCAACCCAGGCGTGGGCATCATACTGGCGCACAATAAGGTATTCGTCGCCTGCACCGCTTTCACCACCCTGGTACCCCACCACAACCCGAGCGGGTATTCCAGCTGCGCGAAGTACAAACGTTGTCGCACCGGCATAGTGCGCGCAGAACCCACGCTTTTCATCAAAAAGCAGGCTATCTATGCCATCGTTTGGCATTTTTGGCGGCCGCAACGTGTAGTAGTAGGGCTGCTCCCGAAAACGATTTAACAGCGTGCGGATCACGCCTATATCGTTGTTTGAGCGTTTCAAATCAGCTGCTAACGCGCGCGCCTTTCGGTTTCCTGTAGGTGGTAGCTGCAGATAACGATCAGCTTCTCCAGGTCCCAGAGTGGCGTTAGCAGGTGCAGCTGCGCCCCCGCGCGCCAACCTGTAGCGGATCGAGCTATCAGCCGGCCGCCGGAAGCGGAACAGATCGTCTGACTCTTTTATTACATTATCTGACACCGCCACGGAGCCTTCGAGGGCAAACGCCCAGCGCTGGTCTGTGGGCTCCATCAGCACATCGTACTCACGAGGCTGCAGTTCACCAACGCCGCCATCAATATTCACCCGCCCGGGTGAACGAAAGGGGGCGTTTGTGCCCTGGCGCCAGGTTCCATCATCAAGGGTATCCAGTATCAACCCGCGCCAATATCTGTTCCGGTACGCCGGCATGGGGCCACCAAAGGTCACACGGAAGGCCCGCTCACTACTTTGCGCCAAGCTGGATATATCACCGGGGCGCATGGTGTCACTTATACCCGTGCGCGCCTGACCAGACACCAAAGGCACGCTCCACAAGGGCTCCATGCGAGGGAAAAACACGAACAAAAGCACGACCACCGGCAGCACCTTCAGGAGCATGACGCCTAGCCTGCGCCAACCCGCCTTCATTCCGCCGGGAAGCTCTGGAGCGTTTAGTACCTGCAGCCCGATGAGCAATAAGGCGATGGCACTCATGTTAACCAACGCCCAGTGAATTTCCTGATGAAACAAAAAATTAACCGTGGCCAAGTACACCAGAATATAAAACAGCACATAGAAGTCGCGAGCTGTGCGGGTTTCGAGCCACTTCAGCCCTACTGTCAGCACGAAGAACGAAGCGGCCGTATCCACCGTAAAACTGCCCTGCACCCGAACCAGATACACGGCCACCAACACCAACATGATCCCAGTACGCAACCAGCGCCCGGGCAGGCGAACACGGCCCTGCTGCGCAAGCCAGCGCCAGCCTGCTAATGCAACGCAGGTAAAAATAAGCCATAAAGGTAGGCGATCAAGTTGAGGAGTCATCAGTAGCGCAAAGCTGGCAATCAGCCAGAGCAATGCGCGGGAAGGTAAGCTTTTGCTTTGATTGTCAGCCTCATCATTGGAGCGGCTCAAAAAACTCATAACTGCGCCCCCAACGTGGCTTCCTCAGGCTTGTGGATATCCGCGCGCTTACGGGAGCCGTGCTGTGCTGCGGAAGTATCCCGTGGTTTTTCCTCACCCCATACCGCTAGCGCCCTCAGGCAGCGGGTTGCGTGGGCCGGGCCACTATCAGGGTCTATCACCTGCCCGGGGAGATTCAAACCAAATCGCGCCCCACTCTTGCTGCGCTCAAGAACAAGCCAGGACAGATACCCAAGTCGCAATTCATGATCGGTACCGGCAAAGGCATTAAAATCCAGCCAGTGCGGGCTGCCCTTATCTGCCTCCCAATCGGCCACCACCATCTGGCCGCTGCGAGCAAAACGTTTCCACATAACTCGCTGGCTCATATCCCCATCACGCCAGGGACGAAGTTCCGCGTGATCGTTCCCCTCTGGTGAGCGAGAACTGGCCGTTTGTTCCCCATCGTCTACCGCGCTGATTGCCTCCGGCGCGACGATTGGCCGGGGAAACACTACGGCGGAGGCAACCGGCCTCATCCAAGTCCAGGCCTTGAGCAAACCAAAGGGAAATCGGGTTTCAATACGTATGCGATCCGGCCGCAGATATCCCCGAAATACAGAAGGTACGGGCAAGGAGACATCTGCTGACTGGCCAGCCGGCACATGGGCCACGGGCACCTCTCTCTCATCTCCTGAAAGGGTCAGGGCTATGGCGTCATCCTTGCCGGCCGCTACTCGCAGGCGGAAAATAACGTCGTCGCCGGCAAACCCCTCGCCAGCCTGAACCAGAGTTAACTCCAGGCCTGAGAGGTTGCGGTGAGTCTGGTGCATGGCACCCACAAACACTGCGCCAAGTAGAAAGGTGACCAGGTAAATCAGACTATTCTGATAGTTAATGCCGGTAAGCAGCATAATTAGCAACAACAGGCCAAACACCACACCCGCAGCGGTGGGCAAAATGAAAAGGTTTCGCTGGGTGAGCACCTGCACATCGGCCCGCGGAATTCGGCGGTTGATCCAGTTGTTAATCCAGTTCGGAAAACGGCTACGGATTAGTCTACTCATTATGCCCCTAAGGCCGGTTCATTTATTAAAATGATCAACGCACCTAATGCTCACCGCTATGGTACCCCCTCTTCATCAGGCTTTTTGTAACAGTACGACAAATCGAAGATTCTGATCACAAACTAACGGTCACAGGCTTGAAAAACTGTCGGACAACCCGAATACTCCCACTAAGTGAGAAGCGTACTGATTGCTGTAACCTCAGACACGCCTCGTACCTGGGTTTATCGCAGCAAGAGGCCAGATTATGAATCACCCAACCCCGCCAACCGGGCATAACCCCGGCCGGGCTGACTCTACCAAAAGCACGACCCTATTGGCTGCCGCTATTACAGCAACGCTTGCGGCAGCGGCATCAATGCCGGCGACTGCAGGCGTTCAGGCGATGACCTCCGATGAGATGGTCGAAACCTACGTGAAAGATTCAGCGGTTATTGTGGTACCCAGAGAGGGCCGCAAATCGGAAGCCGACCGTCAGCGCATTATCCGTGCCCTGACCATTTCGCCGGGCGAGCCCGTTATCACCGAAGCGGAAGAAGAAGCCTACCGCGAAGCACTGCAGCGATTTACGGACGAAGGCAAATCTGACGCTCTTGCAAATGCTGAGGAAGAGTTTCTTCGCCGGGCATTACTTCTTCCCCAGGAAGAGTTGGCCAGAGCTCAGCCACCCGCAGAGTTCACCCCGAACATTCCGCCGCTGGTTTTCGGGCAGCAGATGCAGATTCCGGATGAACCATTTACCCAGTCATTCCTTAACGATCAGCTGGGTATTGGTTTCGATGGGCAAAACCTGAACTTCTCCATTGGCAACCCGCCGGGCATAGATCAGATTCAGATTCCACAGGGGATTAATGAAGGTCCGATTACCCTCACCCCACGACCGGGTGGTGGGTTTGATCTTTCTATTGCGGTGCCTGATCAGTAGGTAACGTTTAACACACCCTAAGTATCACACTAAACGGCAGCTTTTATTATTAAGCTGTCGTTTTTTATTGCTTGCCCATAAACAAAAAACGCCCCGCACTGCGGGGCGCTTCACCAGGACTGGTGCTCAGATCAGATTAGTGACCGTATACAGCCAGCTTAGTGTCGGTTACAGCCAGGTTGTCGATGGCCAATGAACCGATGGACGTGCCACCGATTTCAACTGCGCCGATGGACATATCCATGAAGACGTTGTTTACGTCGATGCGCAGAACGTCAGTTGCAGTGGATGCACCCAGGCCAGAGCCTTTGTAGATGTCCAGATTCACATTAGCATACTGAGTAAAGATTCCTTGCTCCAGCGGGCTCATGGTAGACAGATCAATACCATTAGCTGCATAGAAGGCTATGTCGTTAGCTTCGGACCCTGCGCCTGTGATCTTCAGATCACGAATGCCAACACCCAGGAAGTCAACATCGAAGTCCATATCTTGAACATCAAATGCCGCCACAAGATTCAACTGATCAGTAGCCGTATCAACCCGGATGTCCAGTTGAGCCAGGTTGCCGTAACCGCTCAAGTTGGAGATCAGTGTTGTGCTATCTGTACCAGTTCCACCGGCTAGCAGCTCCATAGAGCCAACAGTCATACCCCAGTCAATAGGAACAGGTGCACCAGTCGCAGGATCCGTTTGTAGCGAACCGACATGAATGACTGCGTCGCCATCGTCAGCAACGTCGATATCAATTTTCAGCTGATCCAACAGATCGTTATAACCGGCAGTTGCGCCGTCAGCAGTCACACCAGCACCGCCAAGAACGATGTCGTTAACCGCGAAGGAGCCTTCATCCGTGTACTTGAACTGACCGATGCTAACCTTGGTTTCCAGTTCAATGGTGACACCGGCCTGACCGGTTACATCGCCCATTGCGGTGTCGTTCATAGCTTGCATTTCTGCGTGGGCTGCAAAAGGTGCAGCAGCGATAGCTGTTACCAGAGCAATTTTTTTCAGGCCTTTCATTTTTATCTCCTTATAAACTCATTTTGTTGTTGTCTGAGCTTTTTAGTTTTGGGTGTGGAGTTCGTCGCTCCACAAATCCATTTAAGATTGTTTTACAGTCCTAGTCCGTGACTGCATTCACAGTTCTTAACCCAAAACTTACAACACGTAACAAAGAGCGACTGCGTCTCAAATTATTGGGTGCCGCCTTCAACGTCAGGTTTGCTGTCGTAAAAAATTTGAAAAGGCTTTTCGTTGGCCACCGGATCGGCGTACGCCACTTTGTCGTTTTCTACTTGATAAGGAACAACCTTGGTTCCGGAAATGCCCAAGCGATGTTCGAATTCAACCACAAGCGCCTCATCGTCGCTGCCTTCGCTTAGTTTTCCGGTATACAGGATCACAGCCGCATGTATTTTCCCCCTGCGGGCGACAGACTTTAACGCTGCGCGATACATGAGAATCCGAATCTGCGCAGGTGCACCCGCCGCCTGTTCATCCAGATTAATGCGCTTGATGGTAGTGCCATCCTCAAGCAGCATCCATGCAGAAGGCATATTAGGTTTTGAATCTGTCAGAGTGCCGGAATACTCATCAGTCGCCTGCTTGGTCAGATAAAGTATTTGCTGCTGACCGAGGACTGCGTATTTAGACAGCTCTTTTTTAATCGCCATTTCCCGCTCGCTAGATAATTCACCAGAAGGTGCTTCCTCTGCACTTGCCACGGGGGCAACAAAAAACGAAATCAGCAAAAGAGCTTTTAGCAGCGGTTTTCCAAGATAAGGCATCATTCTTGTTCCTGTTGTATTTGCGTTAATGGCTACGCTAAGGCTGGCCAACTCGGCTAGAATGCGATGTTCCGATTCTGGGCTGCCAACTGTCGTTTCTCAGTGTTTTCATTAGACCAGCGGCCCTCTGGATCCGACAATGCCCGTTTTGTGGCCTGAGTATCATTCTACTAATTAACCGGAGTTAATTTGCCAGTTCCTGTTTCCTCCCTGATTAGCCCCGAAGACTATGCACGGCTGCTCAGCCACGCCGCTAACGAGCAGGACTTTGCCTACCTCGGAAGTGTCGGAGCTGGCGCTGGCCGAGGTTCGTTCAGCGGGTTTACGGCCTGTGCGATTGCAACAAAGCGTGTTGATTCAGGGGATGTTGGTGCTCTGAACACGAGCAAGCTGGCTGCAGAGATGGAAACCCTGGTTCAACGCTACGAAGTTCCGATGCAGGAATCGCAGGGCTTTCTAACCGGCGGGTGGATTGGTTTTCTTAGTTACGAATTCGGGTACATGAAAGAAAAGCGCCTTTCAGCACTCTGCCCAGTGCCAGCGACGCCTCTACTCTTTACAGGCTTCTATCTGTGGGCCGCCAGCCACAACCGGGTGACCAATACTTACCACCTTTGGGTTCACCCTGAATGCCCGGAACAGACACGCAAAATTCTGCAGTCCTGGCGCTCCACCACGCCAGCCCGAAAAACAGCCAGCTGGCACATGGTCTCCCCCTTCAAGGCACGACAGCCCGCCAAGGAGTTTATGGCCGGTGTAGACGCGGTTCAGCGCTACATCAACGCCGGCGACTGTTACCAGGCCAACCTTTCCCAGGAATTCCGGGGTAACTATGCAGGAGACCCGTGGCTCGCATTTCAGGCGTTGGCAGAAGCTAACCCAACGCCTTACAGCGCTTTTATTCAAGCCGGGGCGGGTGCAGTGCTATCTATTTCCCCCGAGCGCTTCCTGGAGATCCGTGGCCGTACCGTTAAAACCAGCCCCATTAAAGGCACTCGGCCAAGGGGAAAGACGCCTTCAGAAGATGCGGCCTATGCTGCAGAGCTGGAAGCGTCAGAGAAAGACCGTGCTGAAAACCTGATGATTGTAGACTTGCTGCGCAATGATCTGAGCGTTCACGCAGCGCCAGGGTCGGTAACCGTAGACAGCCTGTTTGCACTTGAGTCGTACCGGAATGTGCACCACTTGGTTAGCCACATTCGCGCCAAATTGGCAGAAGGCGCTTCACCCATGCAGGTACTGTTCGATGCTTTTCCTGGCGGCTCGATAACCGGTGCGCCAAAAATCCGCGCCATGGAGATTATTCGGGAACTGGAGCCTCACTGGCGTGGCCCCTACTGCGGCTCAGTGTTTTATCGCGGGCTGGATGGCACATTGGATAGTAATATCGCTATCCGCACCATGCTGTGTGAGAGTGAAGGGGCTGAGGATATGACCGAAGAACAAGGAACCATTCGCTGCTGGGGCGGCGGCGGCATCGTTGCCGATTCAGATCCGGAAAGCGAATACCAGGAAACCCTCACCAAAGTAAAACCGCTGATGGATTTCCTGGAACATCTGAACTGGAACGATTAGCCGGTGCTGTGAACGGCACTCGCCTTCAGGAACTCCTGCTTCAAATCCTCAAACTCCTGCACAGCCGGGTACTGAGGGAATTCATCGATCACATTCTTGGGCGCATGGAACAGAATGCCAGCTTCCGCTTGCCCGAGCATGGTGGTGTCGTTATAGGAGTCGCCGGCTGCAATAACGCGATAGTTCAAAAGCTGGAAGGCACGTACCGACTGGCGCTTAGGGTCGCGTTGGCGCAGCAGGTAGTCGGTAATCTGGCCGTTCTCTGCCACTTCCAACTTATGGCACAGCAACGCGGGGTATCCCAGCTTTTTCATCAGCGGCATGGCGAATTCGTAGAAGGTGTCAGAGAGAATAACCACCTGAAACCGCTCACGCAGCCAATCCAGAAACTCCCGTGCGCCCGGCAGCGGATCTAGCTCACCGATCACTTCCTGAATCTGTGGCAGGCCGTATCCGTGCTGATCCAACAACTTTAGCCGTTGCGTCATCAGAACATCGTAATCAGGAATGTCGCGGGTAGTCGCCTTGAGTTCTTCAATACCGGTTTTTTCTGCAAACGCGATCCAGATTTCCGGGATCAATACGCCTTCAAGATCAAGACATGCCAGTTCCACAGTGATCTCCTGATTGGTGCTCTAAGTGAGAAGTGTTAAATGAGAGCATGGCCCGCTCCCCGATTATTGACGCGGTATCATAAGAAAAACCGGCGAAGAATGCATTGTACATTGCAACAAAACTGCGAGTTTTTATGCCTCTAAGAAAACATCGAGATATAACCATATAGATTGTCATTCCTTTATGGAATTAGTCGTTTAATGCTAACCTTCACCAAAATCCGCATTAGGTACTGACATTTTATGAGCAATATCCACGAGCTACAGGGCGAGCTGGCCGGCGAAAGCCCAAGAGCGATTCTGAAGGCTGCCTTCAAACGTTATGACAACATCGCTATTTCTTTCAGTGGTGCCGAAGACGTGGTGCTCATCGAAATGGCCCACAAACTAACCGACAATCTGCAGGTGTTCACACTCGATACCGGGCGCCTGCACCCGGAAACCTACGATTTTATCGAACGCGTGCGCAAGCACTACGGAATTAACATAGAGGTGCTGTTTCCGGACACAAAAGAAGTTCAGGAACTGGTTAACAAAAAGGGATTGTTCAGCTTTTACGAAGACGGCCACAGCGAATGCTGCGGTATTCGCAAGGTAAACCCGCTCAAGCGCAAGCTCGCAGATGTGGACGCCTGGATTACGGGGCAACGCAAGGATCAAAGCCCGGGCACCCGCAATGAGGTTCCGGTTGCCCAAGAAGACGCAACCTTCTCTGGCCCAGGTAAAACACTGGTCAAGTTCAACCCATTGGCCAACTGGACATCAAAAGAAGTGTGGGATTATATCCGTATGACAGAAGCCCCCTACAACAAGCTTCACGAAAAGGGGTTTGTCAGTATTGGTTGCCAGCCATGCACTCGCGCGATACTGCCTGGGCAACACGAGCGCGAAGGTCGCTGGTGGTGGGAAGAAGCCACACAAAAAGAGTGTGGCCTGCACGCGGGTAACCTTATCGCCCGCCAGTAAAACTGGCGGGGATTACCTATCTAATAAACCGACCGCTCAGTAGGTAGGCAGCTCTACGCCTTTGAACAAGGCCTCGATCTCGCTGCGGCTGCTCTGGCGCGCAACGGCTTCATCAATGGACTCTTTCGTGAGGTGCGGCGCAAAACGCTGGATGAAGTCGTACATATAACCGCGCAGGAACGTGCCCTTACGAAAGCCAATGCGTGTCACGCTTGGGCTGAACAATTTCTTGGCATCCAATGCCACTAGATCGGTATCGGTTTTGGGGTCAAACGCCATGCTGGCTATGATCCCGACCCCAAGCCCCAGGCGCACATAGGTTTTAATTACGTCGGCATCGGCAGCTGTGAACACCACTTTGGGCGTCAGGCCTTTGGACTGGAACGCCTCATCAAGCTTTGAGCGGCCTGTAAAACCAAATACGTAAGTCACCAGTGGGTGCTCCGCCAAAGCCTCCAGCGTTAACTCAGACAACTGGGCAAGCGGATGGTCTTTAGGCACAACCACCGTTCGGTTCCAGCGATAGCAAGGCATCATAATCAGGTCGTTGAACAGCTCCATAGCCTCTGTGGCAATGGCGAAATCAACAACGCCGTTGGCGGCCATTTCAGAAATCTGCATGGGTGTGCCCTGGTGCATATGCAGGGATACATCAGGATAAGCTTCAATAAACCCACTAATTACCGGCGGCAAGGCATAACGCGCCTGGGTATGAGTTGTGGCAATACTTAGATCACCCTTACGCTGATTGCTGAATTCCTGGGCTATCTTTTTAATGCCCTCTGCACGGCGCAAGATTTCACCAGCTTCGCGCACGATGATTTCACCACCCGGAGTAATACGGGTCAGATGTTTACCGCTGCGGGCAAATATCTCCAAACCCAGCTCATCTTCAAGAAGACGAATCTGTTTGGAAATGCCGGGCTGAGACGTAAAAAGACTCTGGGCAGTTGCCGACACGTTGAGGTCATGGTGCGCAACTTCCCAAATATAGCGCAACTGTTGTAATTTCATTGAATCGGTTGCTCCCTGAGTTTTCTGCCTTCGACGGGCTGCATATAAATGTAGACGGGCCCCATGCGTTCAAGAATACGCATAACACGTCTGTTTTTCATTCTTTATTAGTATAGATAAGCTCTCTGACTCAGTTTAGACCAAAATGGCATTTGCGCAGCTTATATGACGCAGATGTTTGTTTCTCTGGCCCTTGACTTGAACGAGACAAAGCACACAATCCGAGATCATCATTTACCCGGCATTCAGGACATCAATGCTTTTAACCACCAAGTTCCTCAGGCCTGCCTCTGACCCGCGAGCGGTTCGGCGTGAACGCCTTAGCACGCTTCTGGTGCCTGGGCACCCTAAGCGCCTGAACCTTGTGATAGCTCCGGCAGGGTTTGGCAAAACAACTCTGGTAAGCCAATGGTGCGCCCGCACAACTGGCCCTATTGCCTGGCTATCCCTGGATGAGCACGATGATGAACCCCAGCGTTTCTGGCAGTATGTTGCCGGTGCGTTTGAGCATGCAGGTCTAACCGGGCTTGAAGGCTGCTACAAAAGCCTCGCGGGCAATACAGATGACCACCTTAACAGCGCGATCACCGCACTGATCAATACTCTTGCATCCGACGGGGGGCCATGGGCTTTGGTGTTGGACGACTTTCAATTTGCTGCCAACGACCAGATTCAGCGCCAGTTCGGGTACTTTGTGGATTACCTTCCTGCAGGTATCACGGTTACCCTGGTCTCCCGCACCGAACCTCCCTTGCCGCTTGCCCGCTGGCGCGTGCGCCGCTGGCTGCAGGAGATCCACCCTGCATTACTGGCATTTTCCGAGGACGAGTGTCGTGAGTTTTTTCACAGCACCATGGGGCTTACCATTTCGGAGCAGGAAGTACAGGCCATTTGTCACCGAACAGAAGGCTGGGTGGCGGCCATGCAACTCTCCGCGCTGTCAGGGAGTAACAGCGGCCTGGATCAAGACCAGCGTACCTCTGGCTCAGATACGCCACAGGCCTCGCTTAGCATAGATGAACGGCACATTAGCGATTATGTGCTCAGCGAGGTGCTGGATAAGCAGCCGAGCGCTATTGTCGACTTCCTGCTGGATACTGCCTGCTGTCCAAGGCTGTGTGCTTCTATGTGCAACACCATTCGCAACACGGACGACAGCCAGGAAAAACTGGAAACCCTGCTTTCCCAGAACCTGTTTTTAATTCCTCTGGATACTCACAATGAATGGTTCCGCTATCACGATTTATTTCGCGATGCCTTGCTGCAGCGGATTCGCCACGTCGATCCTGAGCGCGCCCACCTGCTCTGGCACCGAACGGCAGAATGGCTTTTAGACCACGGCCAGGTTCAGGAGGCGATTACTCAGATTGTGCAAAAGCAAGATTGGCCATGGTTGGCTGATGTTCTGGCAACCCACGGCAACAACCTGATTCATGGCGGTTACCATCTACCCGTTTTAGCGTGGATTGAGGCGCTGCCAACGGAGCAGATAGACGAAAGCGCACAACTGCAGATGCTGCGCGTATGGAGCCGGTTTTTTGCCAATCGATTTGATCATCTTGAGCCATTACTGACCAACGTTGAGGATTTACTCGACCGCCGCGTTGCAGATTCCGCCCCGGATGCAGAGGGTGCGCTGGGCCTGCAGAGCGAAATATCGCTTATACGCTCCTACCTGGCCCGGTCGCGCAGCGATGATAAAAGTGCCAGTGACCTCACCCGCCAGGTGCTTGCGGATATAGACCACACCCGAATCCCATTAAAGTCAGTGACCTATTACGGCCTGGGGCTGGACGATTACGGTAAAGGAGACCTCACAGGTGCTGAAGATGCGCTGAAGTCTGCGGTCCATTACGGGCAGGTCGAAAGAAAGCCCACCACGGTTCTTTCCAGCGGCGGTTTGCTGGCCTGGATACAATACAACCGCGGCGACATGGATCTCGCACTGGAAACCTGCACCGAGGTGCGTCGCTGGGTTGATCAGCATTACTCGGATCCCAGCCAGCCCCGGCTGATCTCATGCTGGCTCAACGCCGCTCTCACCGAAATTCACCGGGAACGTAATCAATTACAGGATGCAGCCGCTCACCTTGCACCTTTGCTGGAGCATGTAGATCAGGGCACAGAACCGGGGCAGCATGTGGTCATTCAACATGTTCGGGGGCATCTGGCTTTTAGCGGTGGCCACTTTCAAACAGCCATAAGCGCTTTGGAAGATGCAGAACAAGTTGGCCGTAAGCGCAGGGAGCATATTGTTTTCGAACCGCCAGCCAGTGCAGCGTTTTTGGCACGGTGTTATCTGGCGGTGGGTCAGGTAGCACAAGCCCGTCAAAGCCTGGAATCACTGAACAGCCAAACCGTTACCAACCCCTTAAGCCGGGAGCAGAACAGCATCTGCTATGCCCGCCTGCTGGTTGCGGAGAACAAGCCTGAGCAGGCCCTGGGCCTTCTTGAAGCGCTTATGGCCGAAACAGAACAAAACGAACACAACCGACACCTAGTGGAAACACTGTTGGTATGCGGTGAAGCGCTTGCGCTGCAGGGAAAGGACAACGAATGCCGAGAGCGACTTGAGCGTGCTTTGAGTGTGGCCGCAGAAGCAGGGTTTATGCGTTTGTTTGTGGAAGAGAGCCTCTGCCTACAAAACCTGTTACTTGGATTGCCCACCTTGCAAAGCGAACGAAGCTGGCAGCGAAACCTGAAGGCCCTGTTGCAGAGCCAAACCATGTTTCAGGGCGAAAAAGCCCCAGCTGCAGAGTTGCGTAAAGAAAGGGAATCTGTACCGGTTAGCCCAGAGAATAACCTTGCAGAGCCTCTTAGCCAACGGGAGCTGGAAGTGCTGGAACTGATCCACGCGGGGCATGCAAACAAAGACATTGCTGTGAAGATGGGAGTAGCGCCAACAACGGTGAAAGCCCACATACGCAATATCTATGGCAAGCTTGGGGTTGGCCGGCGAACGGAAGCCCTTGCCCGGGCACGGGAGCTGAGGATTCTCACGCAGTAGGTTTCGCTGTCTTTTTGGGACGCACATCACGTTCGGCGAGAACTTTTTACCTGCGCTACGCCCTTTGGACGATTCGGCTACGCCCCCTACTCCCCTATTATTGATTCCACGGTAGGGCAAGCCCTCACCATGAATTCTGGAACTTCAGGCCTTCAGACTTCTTGCATTGCGTTGTTTCAACGCCCGGGTTTATCGTAGGACCCCTTGATATAAGCCAGCCTTCGGGCTGGCTCTTTTTTTACCTCTCGCCTTTTACCTTTCAATAATGCGCCGGAACGGTGGTAGTGCATCCAGCAGCAATTGACCATAACGCCGCGACACAATACGGCGATCAAGAATAGTCACCCTGCCAGTATCTTCCTCGGTTCGCAGCAAACGCCCCACAGCCTGTACCAACTTGATAGAAGCGCCCGGAACCGTAATTTCCATAAATGGATTACCACCACGCTGAGTTACCCACTCTGCAAGGCTCGCCTCAATAGGGTCGTCGGGCACCGAAAAAGGTAACCGTGTAATAACCACATGGTGCAAATACTTACCGGGCAAATCTATGCCTTCAGCAAAACTGGCTACACCAAACAGAACGCTCGCTCGCCCTTCGTCAATCCGGCTTCGGTGCTGTCGCAAAACCTCACCCCGGGACATATCATCCTGCGTAATGATCAAATCCGGGTGGTCCGGCGCCAGCGCATCCCGCACCTGGTGCATCTGCCTCCGGGAAGTGAACAGCACAAGCGTGGCGGTCTCACCAGCCCAAACTCCCGGCAAGCGTTTGATTAACTCATCTGCAAAACCGTCGTCGCTGGGCATACAGGCCATCGCAGGCACTTCTACTGTCGCCATTTCGCCGTAACGGAAGGAACTCGGAACCACCAGTAAACGGCTGGCGGCGGGTAAGCCTGCCCGGGATTGGAGGCGATCGAAGGTACCCAGCGCAGTCAGAGTGGCACTGGTGAGAACCGCACCGTAGGCCCGCGACCAAAGCCGTGAGTACAAAAGATTGTCTGCCAGCACGGGCGAGCTGAACAGTGCGATGTCTTCCGCATGATCCCAGCGCTGCCGCACACTCCAGCGCGCCGGCGGGGGGCTTTTGCCTTTGTTCGGGCCATCAACCTGCTCGGTCCAGGCTGTCCAGAGCCGCAACTGATCTTCTGAGCGGCTGTGGAACGCACCAATCACTGGATACCAGGCTTCTGCGGTATCCCGATCAATCTCGTGTTGTTTGCGTTCGTCGAAAGCCCCCTGCAGCTCATCTGCCAATGCGCCAAGGTGCCGCACGAGGTTCGCGGTGGCAATCCGGCTTTCGGAAGCTAGCTCGGCTAATGCTTCTGGTAACTCGCCCTCCGGGTAGCGCCATTGGGCCGAACGGCGCTCGTCGTTGAACTCCCATCCGGTGTTGTGCTCGGCTTCTTCATACACTCGAGACAGCACCAGATCCACATCTCGAGACGCACCACTTATGCGATCAATCGTTTTTGCACCCTGGGTACCCGCTGCCAAATAGGGCTGCATTTTGGCAAGCGCTTGAGACAACTGCTTAAGCCATTGCCGGGTCGAGTTCAGAGGTACTGACGCCGCAAAGTGGTTCAGCGCTTTGTCTGGAAGGTGATGGGCTTCGTCGAAAATAAATAAGGCGTTCTCAGGCTCCGGTAGAATGGCACCACCGCCCAAAGCCAGATCAGCAAGAACGAGGTCGTGATTCGCCACCACAATGTCCACTTCGTCCAGGTCCTTGCGGGCATCAAAAAAGGCGCAGCTGTCGAAGTAGCTGCAGTGTCGGTTGGTACACTGGCGATGATCGGTTGTTACCTGGCGCCACACATCATCTGGAATTTGCTCCGGCCAATGATCTCTGTCGCCATCCCACTTGCGGGAGCCGTAGCTTGCCAGCATTTCCTCAAAGAATGCCCGGGTGCCAGGCTCCTCTGTGCCAGGGCTATCCAGCAAGAACAGCGGCATGGTATCGCTGTCACCGTTGCCTTCATCGTGCAGCCGGCTCTCCAGGCGAGACATGCAAAGGTAACGGCCGCGGCCTTTGGCCAGGGTCCAGGAAAAATTCATCTTGCTGTGTTTTTTCAGATCCGGAAGATCTTTTAGAACAATCTGGTCCTGCAGCGCCACCGTCGCCGTGGATATCACCAGTGTTTTGCCCAGGGCCCTGGCCACGGGAATAGCTGCAATCAAATAGGCCAGGGTTTTACCTGTACCTGTGCCAGCTTCAACCACACAGGCGGCCGGCGGCGATGTGCGCTGGCCGTCGTTTTCGGTTATGTCGCCCATGTAGCGGGCAATCTCAGCAATCATCAGGCGTTGACCATAGCGGGCACGCACGTCTTTGCCGGCCAGAACCTCACGGTAACTTTGCTGGATTTCCTGTTTGATTTCGTCAGATAACGCCATCAGTTCGGGCTCACCCAATCGCGCACAACACCCACTCGAAAATCTCTGCCCTGCTTGCTAAGCACAACGCCATTTTCATTGATCTCTTCTACAGTGATACCAGCGAAGGATTCCCCTCGGCGCAGATAGTGCCCATTGATCATCACCCGGCTGGCATAGGGGTCGGTAGAATAAATATGGCTGTTGAACATCAGGTCCGGAATACTCTTTTGGAATGAAAGGGGCAACTCAACCAGGTGCGGCACTCTTGCTCCAGCGCTGGCTCTGGTCCCGTTCTGAGGCAACGCTTGCCCAAGGCGCTCCTGGCGTACAGACGGCGTGATGATAGTTGGCCGTTCGCGCACGGTTTCTGGTATTGGCTTTGTCTGTGGGGCAACCGTTGTTTCAGTTTCCGGAGGAGCTTTCGCAACTGCGGGTGTGGGCTCTTCAGCAAGCACTTCCGTTGTTTCCGGCTTTGCAAGTTTCTCCAATTCGGCATCGGCCGTTGGCGCGGCGTTCGCCACCGGCAGTTCAGTTTGGGGTTCAGGCCAGAACACAACCGCCAACACTCCAGCATTCACCAGTAACGCCAAAGCCACCCATACCACCGGAGAGGACCGCCGTTTTTTGGGGCGGTGTATCAGTTGCACCTGCTGCCCAAGATCTGGAACTTTGCCCTGGCGGCGCTCAGTTTCCGATTTCCTGAGTGCATCAAGAATGTAGGACATGACTTACCCCTTCCCTGCGCGCTGGTTGTTCTTCAGCCTGGGCACATCTGCATTCAGGTCGTTATTGATCTGGATAACCGTCATGGCACCTGCAATACCATCTTCCGTAAGCCCTCTTAAGGACTGGTACCAACGCACCTGCTCTTCGGCGGACAGGCGCTTGATTCTTGCGTTGTCGGCGTTGGAATCGCCGTGGGCATCTGCAAGCTCCATCATACGGGCTCCTATCCACAACTCTTCACTTGCAGCATCGTTGGCTTGGGGACTGTTGCTGGTGTAATCCGGGCGCTGCCAAAGCACTCGGTACTCACCAAACCAGAACGGCTCCAGGCTGGCAAAAGACACTCGAACTGGCCCTGCAGGCAGGACAATCTCGGCAACGTCGCCTTCGAGGTGGCGCAGCACAACGTAACCACGTTTACCGTTAGCGCTTTGAAGCATCAACATGGCAGGCCGGTCGAGAAACGCGAGGCTACTGCGGTTACCCTGTCGCTCGAGGCAGCCAAGACCAGATGCACGGGCGAAGTCACAGGCAATCGGCGACTCCTGCGAGTTGTATTCAACACCCCACAGGCCAAACAACTCACGGAACGCATCCGGTAGATTCAGGGCTTGCTCTTGCAAGCTAAAAGCGGGACTTTCTGCACGGTCATTTTCGAGGCCTTGAGCCTGCGACTCAGGCTGCGGCACAGCCAACGGTTTTTGCTCTTTTGGCTCGTTTTCACGCTGTATAGTACCTATAGTGCTGACGTGCTCAACAGGCGCGGCATTCACTTCAGCGACGGTTTTTGACCCAGTCCACTGTTGGTACACCCAAAAGGTGCTCACGATGGCCAGCAAAAATGAGGCCGCAAGTACCAACATGCCGGGGACATCGAGTTTGCCCCTGGCCCCGGAAGACTTCGGCCCAAGGTTATTGCTACCCGAGACTTCCTTCGCAGCCTTCGCGATATGCCCAGATGTAACTTCGTGCTCGCCTTCTGCATAGGCGCCCAGTAGCGCACGGTCGCTGATCAAGTTAATCAGCCGAGGTATGCCATTGCTTGAACGGTAAAGTTTTCGTACGGCAGCCGGCGAGAACACATCGCCGCGCATACCTGCAACGCCGAGCCGATAACTGAGGTAGGCAGGTAATTCGCTGCGGTTTATAGCATCCAGGTGATAGCGGGCGGTTACCCGTTGATTGAGCTGGCGCAACTTCGGGAGCGCGAGAATCTGCTGCAGCTCTGGCTGGCCCAGCAACACAATCTGCAGCAACTTCTTTTCTGCGGTCTCAAGATTGGTCAGCAAGCGCAGCTGCTCGAGCACATCCGCAGAGAGGTTTTGCGCTTCGTCTATCATCAAAACCTTGTGCCGCCCCGCCCCGTGGGCTTTAAGCAGATCTCGATTAATCAGGTCGACCATTTGTTTAATGGTGGCGCCAGCGGGATGCGCTATTTCCAGTTCATCGCAAATAGCAGAAAGCAGCTCCCGGGCGGAAAGCCGAGGATTCAGAATAAGCGCAATGTCCACATGGGCCGGAGCATTCTCAATAAAGCATCGGCTTACAGTGGTTTTACCGGTACCAACCTCGCCGGTGATAACGATAAAGCCGCCCTGGCCTTGCACGCCATACATAAGATGAGCGAGCGCCTCTTTGTGACGCTCGCTCAAATAAAGGTAGCGGGGGTCAGGCGCAATAGAGAACGGCGGTTCTCTGAAGCCGAAGAAGTCGTAATACATGGTCGTCCAGTCAATTACTCAAAGTGTTTTTCTGTTTCAGGCGTCGCACGCAACGCTCCAGGGTTTTGGAGATGCGCGCATGAGAACGAATCATGGAGATCTTGGGCCAGGTTGCGCGCTCTCCCGCCAGAATCATTTCACGCACAAATTCGGGTTTAGGGTCGGCAAGCATTCGCCGATAGTCCTTGAAAGTATAGGTAGGCGCAATCGTTACGTCTCCGGAGTACCTCTGCGCCATGATGGTGTACATATGGCCAGAGACCTGCCGGAGCAGTTCAGGGTGAGCCCGTTTACGGAGGTAGTCGAACACCCCCTGCCCGTGAAACTGCATTTCTGATTTCATCAGGTGCCAGGGCAGGCTGGCCATAGAGAGCTTCTCATCCTGGCCACGGGCGTTCAAAAACGGCACAACATGTGGGTTTGCTTGGCTGACGATGGTGAAGTTCACATCGTAAAGGTGCATGAGTCGTTCGATGGGCAGGTCGCTGACTACTGAGCCATCCACAAATTTAAGCCTGGGCATATATGGCAGGGCCTGCCCGTGAATATCTTTTTTCATCAGGGTAACCGGCGGAAAAATGCCTGGCACGGCTGCGCTGGCAAGAGCTGCACTCCAAACCATTAAGTAGGGTGAGGTATAACCCGATAACAACCGGGCCTTCTGATTCGCCTGAACCGGCGACACGCTCATATTGATCGAGCGACCCGTGCGCTGGTACGCCTCTTCAAACGTGTACTCACCAATGTTAGCTCTCAGGCAAGTGCGTAGCTGCTCTTGATCCATCAAACCGTCGCCACGCATGGCGCTGAGCAGGCCACGCCATTTCCAGGCCTTCAGCTCGTGGTTTTCCGGAACCAGCATCTCGGGGATTTCGGCGTCGGTGTGTACGCCCAGCATGCCGGCAATAATGGCACCTACGCTTGATCCGGTCACAACCTGAGGCAGCAGCCCTCTGTCCCAAAGTGCTTTGATAACCCCGAAGTGAAACATGCCGAGGCTGGCCCCGCCACTCAACAGAAGGGTCGGTCGACCATAACTGGTGAGGGTATCGCGGAAAAACTGGAGCTTGTCAGCAACTGGAAAGCCCGGCACTGGATGGTCGCACAGAAAATCCAGGGCTTCGCAGGCTTGCGCAATGTATTCTTCTACAAGATGCTTGGTACCCACCCGGGAATGAGTATAAAGAGCCGGGTTACCCATGTTGCCAAGATCGTGATGAAGGCCCTCACGTAGCGCGCGCTTGAGACGCTCAAAGTCATTCTGCTGGCGATACTGTTTGATATTACTTAAGCGGTCGTAGAGCAGCTCATAATTGTAATGCTCTGAGGCAAAATCCTCTTTCCACTCAGCATTGCCTTCCAGAAAATCCAACTCCAGGGCGGCAGCCTTCCACACCTCATAGTTTGGTGCTTCGGCCAGCATTTTGCGGAACTTATTAATTTTTGGATCTTTGAACACCGTCTATCTCCCTAAACCGGCCGTCGGGATCAAAAATCGTCCAGCATCAAATCTTCATCGTCATCACTGGCGAACGGGTCTCGGGTTACCTTGCCGTCGTTGATCAAAAACTCCCTGCGCTGCATAAAAGCGTTACGAACAAATATATAAACGTCGCCTGAAATGAACCCTTCTGCCGGGATCAGATCTGCCCGTTTGTCTACAATTTGAAGGCCCCGTGCATAGTAGTTTTCGGGGCTTTCTACGTTGTCCCAGAGCGATGGCAATACAAAGCCGTCCATACCCAACCCACCTAATCGCCGCGGGCTGGAAGGCCCAAGAAATGGCAACATCAGATAGGGGCCGGATCCAGCGCCCCAATATCCTAGTGTTTGGCCAAAATCTTCTGGTCTTTCTGGCAAATCAAAAGCCGTTGCAACATCAATCAGACCACCAAGACCAAACACCGTGTTATAGGTAAACCGGCCAACTGCAACAACTGCGGATTCGCCCTTCAGCTGAAAAATACTGTTCGTGAAGTTTCGGATTTCCGACAGGTTGTTGAAAAAGTTGGTAATGGCACGATCGGCAAAATCTGGCATAAACGTTCGGTAGGTTTTTGCCACGGGCCTGAGCGCCCAACGATCCACTGTGTCATTGAAGGTATATACCTTGCGGTTCCAGTTTTCATAGGGATCTTGGGGATTTGTGGGCGTCGAGCCCTCAGGAGGAGGTTCCTGAACATTCTGGGCCGTGGCCGAACCTGCTGACAAAAGAATCGCCAACACAGCGACAGGCAGCACGGCAGGCAACCAGCCCCGGGGTGAAAATTTTGTCATACTCAACTCTTGGGTAGTTAGTTATCAGCGACGACGTACAACAACACTGCCAATGGAGTAACCCGCGCCGAATGAGCAGATAACACCTGTATCGCCGGCTTGGAGGTCGTCTTTGTGTTTATGGAACGCAATAATGGAGCCTGCGGAGCTGGTATTGGCGTATTCATCAAGAATCACCGGCGCCTCATCTTCACTTGCGTCCCGGCCAAGTACCCTGCGGGCAATAAGCTGGTTCATGTTCAAGTTAGCCTGATGCAACCACATTCTGCGCAAATCTTCCGGTACCAATGAGAGGCTCTGAAGGTGATTCTGGATGGTTTCTGCAACCAGCGGTGAAACCTCTTTGAATACCTTACGACCCTGCTGGATAAATAGCTTATCCGGTTTGGCAATACCCGACTCGTCAGCCCGATTCAGAAAGCCAAAATTATTCCGGATATTGTTGGAGAAAGTCGTTCTCAAACGGGTACCCAAAATCTCGAACCCCTGCCCTGGCTGAGTATTTTCCTCACGCTCCACCAAAATGGCGGTGCAGGCATCACCAAAAATAAAGTGGCTGTCACGATCACGGAAATTTAAGTGCCCGGAACAAATTTCCGGGCTAACCACCAACACAGCGCGGGCAGAACCATTCTCTACCGAATTAACCGCCGCTTGCAGGCCAAAGGTGGCAGAGCTGCACGCCACGTTCATATCGTAGGCAAAGCCCGCAATGCCCAAGGCCGATTGAACTTCAATCGAAACCGCTGGGTAGGCGCGTTGCAGGTTTGAACATGCAACAATCACCGCATCTACATCGCTTACGGTCTTGCCAGCTTGTTTCAGTGCTTCGTTGCAGGCCACAACAGCCATATCACACTGAACGGACGGTTCATCGTTACCGCGCTCAGGAATGTACGGTGCCATACGCTTGGGATCAACAATGCCCGACTTATTGATCACGTGTCGGCGCTTGATGCCTGATGCTTTCTCTATAAACGCCGAAGACGACGGATTCAGAGCGTCCAGTTCACCGCGCTCAATAGCATCCGTATGTTCTGAGTTGTACATCTCAACAAACTGATTAAAAGCTTCCACCAGTTCATCGTTATCAATGGTCTCCGGCGGTGTATACAGGCCGGTTCCGCTAATGACGGCTTTAATCACGCTAACCCCACGTCATGAATAAGGAAACAGAAGGACAGAAAATAGATCTTTGAGAAATACTAACACAGTCCGGAAGCTTTGCCCGCCCCGCACAATCCCATATTACGGGCGAGGCTCCAATCCAGATTCATCGCCTCAAGCCATCAGACCCGGATAAGTTCCCACTGTTTATCGAGACGCTTTGCAGATACGGTCACGGCTGTGCCTAGTTGCTGAGCAAAAAACGATACCCGGAACTCCTCCAGCATCCATCGATAAAGCACAAGTTCAGGGTCTCGAACACCCTGCTTTTGCTGCTCCTCCCGCTTGCTGGCGTAGCGAGCCCACAGCGGTTCCATAGCGTGCAGAAACTCCCGTTCTCGGCCCATTTCTCTTGGCATTTTTTCGAGCCTTACCAGCGCCGCCTCAAAATAGCGGCCAAATTCTGCCAACCATTGGGACTGCGTTGTAACAAGAAATCCCGGGTAAACAAGATTTTGCAGCTGAAACTTCAAGTCGGCCATACTGTTGGCAAGGGCAAGATTAATCTTTCCTTTAAGCTTTTTCGCGACTTTCTGGTAACCCGTCATGGCTTGGTAAAGGCGCTCATCTGCCTGCTCAAGCGCGGGAATAAAGTCTCCCCGATGGCGATCGAACAATGCATCAAACGCTTCGCGGGTCTCGGGCATGTGGTCGTGTAAAAAGTGTTCCATGGCCGCGGCCAAAAGCAGATCGTCCAAAAGCACTTTGGCCTGGCCTATGGGGGCAAACATCAGGGCGGAATGTTTGAAGCGTGGGAGTTTTCGCTCCAGATCCTCCAGGGTGTTGCCAAACCGATTCAGCACAAGCCGCGCAACCCCCTTGCGGGTTGTGTCTTCTGCTGTAAGGCGATCCAGGCAACGGATCTGCTTTACCCGTTTACCCATATCCTCAAGAGCCGGGTAAACTGTTATTTGCATGCCGCCCTTTTCAGTTTGAACCTGCCTTGGCAGCGTGCCGAACTCCCATTCGGTGTATTCGCTTGCGGGCGGCTCATTCGGGCTCTCGCTAGTTGCGGAGGCAAGAGCTGCCTCGGCTCGCCCTTCAAGCTGATCCTGAAGCTGGCCCGTTTCCCGGCTTTCGGCAATCACTTTACCGTTATCACCGAGCACTCTCAGGTTCATTCTCAGGTGGCGTGGCAACTCATCTCTGGGCCAGGCCTCGGGATCTATACGCACCCCCGTCATACGGCGCAACTGGTCAGCTAACTGCAGGGCCAAAGGCTCGTTGGAAGGCTGAAGATTCGCAATTGCCGCATCCACAAAATCAGGCACCGGCACAAAATTACGCCGCAACGATTTCGGTAGGCCTTTAACCAATGCCACACATTTTTCACGCAGCAGCCCAGGCACCAGCCACTCCAAACGCCGGGATGGAATTTGCCTGAGTGCCATCAGCGGAACCTGAAGCGTCACGCCATCACGCTCACTTGTGGGTTCAAACTCATAGCTGAGCGGGTAACGAACCCCCTCCCACTCCAGAAAGTCCGGGTACAAATCCGCAGCTTGGGCGTCAACCGGTCGCTGAAGCACATCTGCCTCAGTAAGCTCAAGATTACGCAGTTCTTCAGCCGATAGGCTTTTCCACCAGCTTTCAAAGTGCCGGCCGCTGACAATCTCTGCTGGTACGCGCTCATCGTAAAAGCCCACGAGCACTTCATCGTCTACCAGAAGATCCCGGCGACGGGTCTTCTTTTCCAGGTCTTCTACACTTGCCAGCATCTCGCGGTTGCGGCTTATAAACGGCGCCTTTGAGCGGTAGTCACCGTCTACCAGAGCATGGCGTATAAACAGGTTATGGCATTCGACCGGGTCTATTTTACTGAACGCAATAGACCGCTTAGGCACCACATCTAGGCCGTACAGGGTGATTTTTTCATACCCCATAACCTGGGCACGCTTTTGCTCCCAGTGGGGTTCAAAGTAGTGATGCTTCACCACATGCCCGGCCAGGGGCTCTATCCATTCGGGCTGAATGGAGGCGACCATGCGCGCAAACACTCGGCTGGTCTCAACAATTTCTGTGGCAACAATCCACTTTGGCCCAGTTTTGGATACTTTCGAGCCGGGGAAGATCATCACCTTACGATTACGGGTGGCCAGGTATTCCTTCTTTTCAACCTTAACCGCCACCTGCCCTAAAAGCCCGGCCAGAATAGCCTTGTGCATGGCATCGTAGGTTGCAGCCTCTTTATTGAACTGCAGCTTCTGATCGCGACAAATCAGCGTAAGTTGGCGGTGAATGTCGCGCCATTCACGCATACGCATCCAGCTCAGAAAGCTCTTTTGGCACACCTTTTTAAGTTGGTTCTGGGTCAACTCCTGGCGCTGTTCTTCGTAGAAGTTCCAGATATTAAGCAGGGTGACAAAATCCGATTCCTTGTCGTTGAACGGCGCATGGGCCTGATCTGCTGCCTGCTGTTTATCTTGAGGACGCTCTCTGGGGTCTTGAACGGTTAACCCCGCAATAACCACCAGCGTCTCCGCCAAGCTGCTGTGGTCTGCGGCCGTCACCAACATGCGAGCGAGACGCGGATCTAGCGGCAGCTTAGCCATGGTGCGCCCAAGCTGTGTTACCCGGCGCTTACCGTCCACTGCACTCAGTTCTTCCAGCAGCTTGTAACCATCGTTAATCAGGCGTTTGTCTGGCGCTTCCAAAAACGGAAAATGCCGGATCTCGCCAAGGCCAGAGGTAGCCATCTGCAGAATGACGGCGGCCAGATTGGTGCGCAGTATTTCCGGATCTGTGTACTCAGGGCGGTTAAGAAAATCGGCTTCGTCGTACAGGCGAAAACAAATGCCCGGCGCAACCCGGCCGCAACGCCCTGCCCGCTGGTTTGCGCTGGCTTGGGATACTGGCTCAATGGGGAGGCGCTGAATTTTGGACCGAACACTGTACCGGCTAAGCCGCGCAACACCGGCATCAATAACGTAACGAATGCCCGGCACCGTAAGTGAGGTTTCCGCCACGTTGGTAGAAAGCACAATCCTGCGGCCACTGTGGCTCTGAAATACCCGGTTTTGTTCCTGGTTGCTCAGCCGGGAATACAGTGGAAGCACTTCTGTGTGTCTTAGTTCCGCGTGGCGCAGCATTTTGCTCAAGTTACGGATTTCACGCTCACCTGGCAGGAATATAAGCACATCACCAGGGGGTAACTTTTCGCTGCGCTCGTGCTGTTCAATTTCATCCATGACGGCCAGAACGCCGTCGTTCCAACCCTGGTCGCGATCATCCTCATCGCCTGCCAATGGGCGATAGCGAATGTCTACCGGGAAGGTACGGCCACTAACTTCCAATACAGGGGCTTTGTCGAAAAACTCGCTGAATCTGTCCAACTCAATGGTGGCAGAGGTGATGATAACTTTAAGGTCAGGACGCTTGGGCAGCAGCTGCTTCAGGTAACCTAGCAGAAAATCGATGTTCAGACTGCGCTCGTGAGCCTCATCAATAATCAGTGTGTCGTAGCGATCAAGAAAACGATCGTTCTGGACTTCCGCAAGCAAAATCCCGTCGGTCATCACCTTGACCCGGGACTGTTCCGAGGTGTTATCGCTAAAGCGTACCTGGTAGCCAATCTGCTGGCCAACCTGCTCGCCCAGCTCGTCTGCGATACGGGCCGCCACGCTGCGGGCAGCGATACGTCTTGGCTGAGTATGGCCAATAAGGCCGCGTATGCCGCGACCACTGTTCATGCAGATTTTGGGGATTTGGGTGGTTTTACCCGAGCCGGTCTCGCCGGCAATAATCACAACCTGATGGTTTTCGATCGCTTCGCGGATGTCATCCACACGATCAGAAACCGGCAACCCTGCAGGAAAGCTTGCTGGCTTGTGCAAGGCCTGGCGCTTTCGCACTTTTTCCAGGCCACGCTCTAGCCAGTTGGCCATTTTTTCCAGACTTTTCTGGCCAGGCTTTCCCTTAGTTCTCGCCACCAGCTTAACGATGCGGGCAGCTTCCTGCTGGTTGCAGGCATCCAGCTGCTCCATTATCGCCTTGATTGGAGCGCTAGCTGAAAACTGGGAGTCGGATTGCAAAGTCACCGTAATTACTTGTTACCTGGTTCGTCGCGCAGCTCACGGCGCAGGATTTTACCCACGTTGGTTTTCGGCAGCTCATCGCGGAACTCAAAGTAACGAGGCACTTTGTAGGCGGTCAGGCGCTCGCGACAGAACTCTTTAAGTTCGTTTTCGGTGACACCTTCGGCCGTGGCGACAAGGTACACTTTCACGGCTTCGCCGCTTTTAGCATCCGGAATACCCACTGCCGCGCACTCAACCACTTTCGGGTGGCTGGATACCACATCTTCGATCTCGTTGGGATACACGTTAAACCCGGAAACGATGATCATATCCTTCTTACGATCCACAATGCGGATAAACCCGTCTTCCTGGATCACCGCAATGTCACCGGTCTGGATATAGCCGTCCTCAGTGAATGACTTCTGAGTGTCTTCCGGGCGCTGCCAGTAGCCACGCATAACCTGTGGGCCTTTCACGCAAAGTTCGCCCGCTTCACCCAGCGGTGTTTCGTTACCGTCGTCATCGATGGTTTTCACCTTCGTAGACGGCACTGGCAAACCAATCGTGCCCAGCTGAATCGCACTGCGGGGGTTAAAGGTGACCACCGGTGAGGTTTCAGTCATGCCGTAACCTTCAGAAATTGCACAGCCGGTTATACGCTCCCACATCTTGGCGGTATCAGTGGTAAGTGCCATGCCACCGGATGACGTTAGCTTAAGATGACTGAAGTCGAGCTTCTTGAAATCTTCGTTATTACACAGTGCAACGAACAGCGTGTTCAAACCCAGAAAGGCTGTGAACTTGTGGTTCTGCAGCTCTTTCACAAAGCCCGGAATATCTCGCGGGTTTGGGATAAGAACGTTGTGGCCGCCAGCTTCCAGCATAATGCCGCAATTAAGCGTGAACGAATAAATGTGGTACAGGGGTAGAGGCGCAATCACCACTTCCTGACCTTCTACTACGGTGTCTTCCATCATCGGGCGAACCTGCAGCAGGTTCGCAACCAGATTGCCGTGGGTAAGCATGGCACCCTTGGCAACACCGGTTGTGCCGCCAGTGTACTGAAGCACAGCGATATCATCGCGCTTACATTCTACCGGCGTGAATTTTCCCCGGGCACCGGCACTAAGCACTGCAGGCAATTTGTGGGCCTGTGGAATGCTGAACGGTGGCACCATCTTTTTAACATGCTTAACCACCGCGTTCATCAGCGTGCGCTTGATGGGCGAGTGCATGTCGGCAATTTCAGTCACAATGACGTGCTCAATGCTGGTGTGGGGCAAAACCTTTTCAGCGTTTTCCGCCATGTTCGCCAGCACAACCAAAGCTTTGGCACCAGAATCGTTAAATTGATGCTCCATCTCGCGGGTGGTGTACAACGGGTTGGTGTTCACCACAATCAGGCCGGCACGCATGGCACCAAATACCACAACCGGATACTGGGTCAGGTTGGGCATTTGCACAGCAATGCGGTCACCCGGCTTAAGGTCCGTCTTGTTTTGCAACCAAGCCGCAAAATTGCGGGTTTGGGTGTCTAGTTCACGATACGTGAGAGTGGCACCAACAGCACTGAAGGCGGGGCGGTCTGGGTATTTTTTAACCGCCTGCTCAAACACGTCCACCATACTGCTGTACTTGTTCAGATCAACTTCACGGGGAACACTGGCGGGGTATTTGTCTTGATAGAACGTTTCAAAGTCCATCACCATCTCCTGTCTGGCGCTTTTCTTTATAATGATTTACGAATGCCGTGCAGGATAAAAATCAACGCGACATAAGTATCAGGCTCAAAAAGTTGGGAGAGAATAGCAGTTTTGTTAACGATGAGGTAGTTTCAGAGCGTAACCAGAAACGTCATTACTTACACACCCTGCGCACGGAGCACCTGATGAGCGACACCCTTGATACTCTTGAAAATCTCACCTATGACGAACTTCACGAGGGTGACACCGCCACGTTTACTCGATCCCTCTCGGAAAACGAGTTAGTGCTTTTTGCCGCTGTGTCTGGAGACGTTAATCCGGTACACCTGGATCCGGAATTTGCTGCAAGTTCGATGTTCGGTGAACGCATTGCCCACGGAATGTGGAGCGGGTCGTTGATCTCAGCTGCACTGGCCACCGTTATGCCCGGCCCGGGCACTATATATCTGGATCAGAGCCTTTCGTTCAAACGCCCGGTAAAGCTGGATGACACACTCACGGTTAGCCTTACGGTTTTGCGCAAAGAGCCAAAAAACCGAGTGATATTCCAGTGTGTTGTAACCAACCAAAACAATCAGAAGGTTGTCACGGGCGAAGCTAAGGTTATAGCCCCCACGGAGAAGGTTATCCTCTATAAACCCACGCTTCCCAAAATCACGATTGAAGGCTGCGACTGACAACCACTGAAGCTCACTTAGCCGGGAAGGAAATCTATAGGGAACCTTACCTTTCTAGCTTCAACGCTCGCAGCCCCAAAGTTGAAAAGCCGAACCCGCATAGCGATTTTCTGCTCCAGTGCCGGGCTCTCAAGCTCGGAACTGACCACTTTGCATGCTGAGACAGACCCATCTGGCTCAATAACCAGCTCCAGCAATACCTTACCCGCCAGGGTTGGGTCTTTTCGTAGCTCTCGCTGGTAGAGTGAGTAGAGCGCCGTTTTACTCGAATCAAACACCTGTCGGATATTGCTCATGGCGCGCTCACCCACCGAGGGTTTCTGGTTCGACGTAGCTGAGCTCGCCACAGCTGGCTCCGCCTCCTGCGGCGCGTCTACCTGTCTCACCTCGTGCCCCGCAACGTCAACATTCGCCTGGCTGGTAGACTGCACATCCTTTACACCACCACTGCCCTGCAACGCATCTCCGGTGGTTTTGGCCTGGGCTTTAACGCCACTTTCGGCGTCAGATCTATCACCAGTGTTCGCCTGAATAGCAGGAGCAACCTTGGGCGAGGTCTGGCGCATGGAGGCCAAGCGCTCCTTCATCGCTAAAAGCCCCGAGCGAGACGCTTTCTCCCGCGCTTGCTCAACGCTCTGGCTAGCTGGCTTTGGCGCGGGCGTCACCGGGGCTGGCACGGGTTCTGGCTTAATAGCCTGGGGAGTGGGTTTTGGCGCAGGCGGTGCCGTTTCCTCAACAGGTTCCGGGATTGGTTTTTCAACGGGCTTGGGCTTTTCAATCACTTTTGGTTTTTCAATCACCTTTGGTTTCACAATCAGCTTGGCCAGCTGCGGTGGCAATGCTTCTGCCTTTTGGCGCTCAGGGGCTGGAACGTCAAGCATAGGAATCAACAGGGCAAGTGGAACAAAAAACACAAGGGCTACCGCAGTAATAACCGCCAGGCGCAGGCGCTCGCCCTCCTCCCGGCTCCACGACAGTGAAGATAAGCCCGCTCGCACGAGCGGGTTTGTGAGGCTGAATTCGGAGCTGGCAGGCATAGCGTTCATACCCGTCATTGCTGCCCTCCGGCCCGCCCAACAGAACGCTCAACACCGGAGTTTGCAACGCCTAAGTCGCGACGGAACTCCCGGTGGCGTTCAAGTGCCAAGGGATCCAACGGCTGCACAAGTTCGGGAGCAGAGCTCTCCAGTTCCGCTCTTGGCCGACGCGGTAACGTGGGCGCACGCCAAGGCAAAATCGTCAGCACTCGTGGTTCATCTTCGCCCACGCTGGCGGAGATACCTTCGATACTCAAACGAACCGGCTTGTCGGTTTGGGCTCCACCTTCAGCGTTACACACAATAGGCGCGAGTAGCAGAAGCAGAAGCAGAAGCAAACAGTGCATAAAAGGAGCTGTTCTCATCATCTAGTTCAACCTCCTTTCCAAATCTGCAATCCATCCCGTTACCTTCTTATCCTCATTGGCAGTCAGGGCTTGATACCTTTGGTAATAGGCAAGCGCTCTGCTCAAATCAAGCAAGTACAGCTCGGAAATAACCGCAAGATTGTAGTGCAACTCCGCAACCTCTGGCGAATGCTCAAGGCCCGCTTCCAGCATTGCAGCGGCGTCTTTAAAACGATGTTTCTGTTTTAACAATAGGGCCAGATTATTGTGAGTAACCGCATCATTCGGGTTCAACTCAACAGCCAGTTGCCAGGCATTGATAGCCGCTGGAATATCTCCCCGCTCATACGCCTTGGTGCCCTCCTGCGCATGCACAAGCGCTTGCTGCGGGTCAGGCTCAACCTGGGTCGACTTTAAAGACTCAGGTTGAGAGCTATCCATCGTCTGACCTGCGCAGCCAAACAATAGAACGGTTGCCATTAGACAACCAAAACGCAGCCATGCCCTTATTTGTGGCAAGTACACGACATTTTGTTCACGCACCATCATTGCCCTCCGCTGTGCCGCTCATCCAACGTAACGACCGGTCGTAACGGCCCGGGTGCAGTTCAGCTAAAACGGTCAGGCTTTTTTCTATCCAGCTATTAAAACCATCAGCGGTAAGTCGCTGGTGGTTTTCCGAATGCAAAGAAATAGCACGCTCTTCAAATGGATAAGCCTCTTCCTCAAGTAGCATCCGGTATTGCATCTGCTCCAACTCGTTGAGCCCGTCGGGCGCTGCGGATGCCATAAGGTCTTTGGCCATAATTCGGTGAAGCTCTGCGCGCCGGAATAAACACTCGGGTAATACGTTAGCTCCTCCCAAAGATTCAGCATTATCGAAATATGTCTGTGCCCTTTCCATGGCGCGCTGCTTTTGATCCAACGATGTCTCAAGCGGAGTGCCCAGCTCAATACCGGCGAACTGTGCGGCTGCTTCAGCCCCCATTGTCAGCGCCCCACGAGCTGCCCAACGCAAGGTTTGTTCCGAATGCCAGCTGCTTTGCAGTTCTGCCGATACCATTTCCTCGCGCCGTCTTGCTGACTGACCTCCCGCTTCTATCAACCTAAAGCGCATGGTTTGTAGCCGGATATGCTCATCCGCATCTGCAGCAACAGGGCTAGCTGAAAGGTAGTTCTCATAGATCGCATTGCGCTGGCCTTGAGCCTCGGCATTGTGGAACAGCTCAGCAGCCCTTAGTCGGTAGCTCCATTCATCGCCTGGCGCTTGCGCCGCCTCTTTGGAGCGGGTATCGGCCATATCCATCAGCTCATTGGCTGCACGTAACGGCTGACTTGATGTGGTATACGCCAACACCAGTTTTTCACTGATTCCGGCAGCAAGCACGTGCGCTGGGTAATCTGTGCGAAAGCGATTAAGCTCGTTGATTGCCGGCTGCCATTCCGATGCTTTGAGCAAGGTATTTGCCGCATCAAAACGACCCTTGATAGCGGTTTCCGAGCCAGGCAGTACCGCTTCAACTCTCTGGAAATGTGCCACAGCTATCGTTGCCTTCCCGGACGCCGCGGCCTGCTCACCCTGTCGATAGATGGCTATTGCCAGCTGTTCATTGAGGCCTGCAACGTCCGCTTTCATTTCGCTGCTCGCAGCGTCTTTGGAGGCCAGCGTTAAGGCTTCTCGCCAGGCTCTTTCGGCAAGGCTGTGCTCTTCAGTGTGCTGTCGCACCTGAGCCGTAACTACCCAACCGGCGTAACGTGTTTCGGGCATCGCCTGTTGGTGAGTGACAGCTTGCTTGGCGTAACGCAGCGCCTGGTCGTTGTTTCCGGCCTCAAGCCAGCGAGTTGCCACATCCGCCAACAGACCTGGGACCCGGCCATCAGAGCCGTAGCGTTCGGTAAACCGATCGGCTTCAGCCGTCAAATCCGCGAGATCCGGTTCAAATCCCGCAGAGACCCTCTCTCCGGTCATGCCTTCGCGCACCAGAACAACCGCCGCCCAGCCGGCATCAACACCCGGCTCGTAACCTTGTGCCTCATACGCCGCCAAACGAAAGTCTTGAAGCGCCGATGTGTATTGCCCAGCCTGCAGTCGCGCATCGCCTGCCAACCGGAAAAGCTCTCCTGCGTGGTCGCTACGGCGAGCCAGCGCTTCGTAATACATGCCTGCAGCGCCATAGTCAGTGGCGACATCGCGCTCTCCCGAGCCGCCTTGCGCGTAGTGATAATCCGCAAGAAAGCGCGTGAACTTACGCCATTTTTGTCGATGCTCCGGCTCCAGAGCTGCATAATCACCCTGCTCATCAAACAGAGCGATGAAATCAGCCATCGCCGCTCGGGCCTGTTCCGGCTCGCCGGCCCTGTTCCAGACATCCACAACCTGCGCCATAAAGCCCGCCCGCTGAGAATGCCCGGGGAAAGTCGTTACGAAGGCCCGATTGGTCGCCACGCTGGCATCTGCATTGCCTTGTACTGCGTACAAATCTGCAAGCCGGTCAAACACCAGCGGTGTCCAGGGCCGCAGCGCTTCAGGCTGCAACCACCCCATCAGTGTGTCTGCGCCGTTGCGGCGGCTGGCCATCAATGCCAGAACCCGCAGGGTGTCATCCACGCTGTCTACGCTGGACTCAGGGACCTGCCCAAGGCTTTCAATGCTTGGCAAAGACTCATCCAACACCGCAACAAATCTACGCCCCGCGCGCTCCCAGGCATGAGGGCCCTGTTTGAACAGGGACCAGCCGAGCATGTAGCGGGCTTTGTTTTTCAGGTCACCAGCATCACTGCTACTATCAACAAGCTCCCGGTACCCAGCCTCGGCTTCCACATAATTACCGGCTACGAACGCTGATTCTGCAATCCGAAACCGGGCTTCCGGAACTAAAGGTGAATCCGGATACAAACCAACGAGTTGCTGCAAGCGTTTTACCGAGGCATGGTTCTGGCCTGTTAAGGCGTGTGCTTTAGCCATTTGGTACAAAAGCTCATCCAGGCGCCCGCCAAACGCACCACGCTCCAGAATGGACTCATAGCTTTCAATCGCCTGCTGATATACCTCAGCTTCTTGCGCCGGCGTAAACCCTATATCTTCACCAGACCGGTCGCGGATATTCGTGAGTCGATTCAGGGCATCCACACGGACAGCAGGTTCATCAGTTGTATTGAATAACCGCTGATAACGCCTGGCCACTTCCGCTGGCGAAATAGCCGGCAGCGGTCGGGTCTCGAACTTCAGGAACACCGGGCGCATATCGGCAATGGTCTCGCCATCCTTCCCCAGCTCTACACGAAACGACTCCTGCGCATGAGCTACGCCAAAGGCCAAACACAGCGGCAATACAACAATGCGCAAACCTCTCATTGTGCCTGCTCCCCGGAATCCAGTTCCTTCAACGCCAGATACTCATAAAGGTGGGCAATCTGTTGCTCGGTTTTATCCAGCGCAAACACCATCTTTTTGTCCTGAGCTGAAACAAACTCCAGTGCCTGGTGATCAAGTAGGGCTTCGGCCTGAACTCGCAGAGACAGCACAGACTCACGGTATGCGAGCGATTGATTGCGCAGCTTTCGGGCTTCAGTGAGCAGCGTCTTGAGATTGGATGATCGGTTAGCTGAGCTGGCGGGAAGCTTTTGGAGTTGCTGGCCCGAATCTGAAAGAGTTGTTTGCAGTATTGTGAACAGAAGACGTTGATCTGGGGTTAACTGTGCGCCGCCTACACGCTCTAACAGAACACTCAAACGCTCTGTTAGTTTCGCGTTTTCGTCTATCAGGGCTTCTGAAGCCTTATTGGAATAACTTGGCGACCCAAGCTGGCCTGCAATAGCCGTGCTAAAAACATCAAGATCCCAGGCCTTGCGCTCCAGATCGGCCATTATTTGCGCCAAGCCCACAACCCGGTCTACCGCCTGCTGAGCAACGGGTTGCTCCATAAAACTGAGCAGATAGGCCATGCGTGGTTGAGCAAGTGTTCGGCTGTCCGCAAGAAACCACTGCACTTTCGCACCAGCCAAGCCAGCTTCACCCGACACTGAACCGCGGGCATTCAGAACAAGCGCCTTGTAGGCACCCTCCTCCTCAATCTGGCCAGCCAGTTTGCGCAGAGTAACCCGTTCACCTTCATAGGCCGCATTAGCTGCCAGATAGGCCTCGCCCGCCTGCCCCAGATAACCAGAAAGATCGTAGCCCCGCCCCATGGCAATCCAGGCATCTGCAACGCCAGGGTACGCAAGGGGGTATTTTTTTGCTCTGTGCCAGCTTTGCATGGCCGCACGGTGGTTACCCTGCTCTGCCAAGACCAAGCCATGGAAGTAGAGTGCCTGAGGGGTTTTGTGGCTATCGAGTGGTATTTTTTCAAAGAACCCCAAGGCCTTTTCATACTCTGAGCTTTTATACGCCAGATAGCCGGCACGCAATAGAATCCGGCTGCGCAACGCGGCTTTGCGCTCAGCGTCAGCATCCTTATCAGCCATAGCCAGCGCCACTCGCAGAGCGACAAGTGCCCGTGAAGGATTCAAGTCATTGCGGGCATAGTCGCCGGAAAGGTTAAGGTAACCTACGGCCGACCAATACCCCTCGTTCATGCCTGCAAGTATTTTGCCCGCTTCTTCTGAAGACCCACGGGTACGAGCAAGTTCAGCATCGTCATAAAGTTGCTGTTGTCGGGGCTGCTCGGCATAAGCCGAAGCTGCCACCAAGCCACACAGGCACGAAAGGGCAACCATAATCGTGCGAACTCCTGCATTGTTAAGCATGGTCAGCCTCATGACTGATTACTTCCACTCAACAAAAGAAACACGGGGTTCGTAGTCTGGTGCTTTGGCGTCCAGAGCCATCTGCAAACGAAGAGCTCCGGGCCGTTTCTGAAAGCGATGGGTGGATTCCCTGCGCACAAAGCGGTCATTGGCCGCCCGCGCTGTTATCACCGCTTTCAGTTCGTGTGTGCCGTTAGCCAGATTGCCGGTAAAGAGCTGCTGAACACCACCTTGTTGCAACGAGCCCGCCTCCCGAGTGGTATACATGTGGGAAGCGACAGGCTCGCCATCAACGAACAATTCCACTGAATCCAAATCGAGACCGTCTCGATTGGCAAGTGTCAGGAAAACGGCCAGGCGCGTATTAACCGGGTGAAGCACCCGTTGTTCAAGCTGAAACACCTCGCCGGCATGGGCGGAGATTTCGGCTTTCAGCTCAGCGATTTCGTCATCGAGAGGGAGCGCGGTAACCAGGCCACTGCCCAGCATCATCAGAACTGCCACAGCAATTGGGGCAACATCCAATCCTTTACGTTGCCTTCCCCGGCATCTTTTTGTCTTATCTAGGCCAAACATAAGCCTCCTGCTCCTGCCGTCTCTGAACGTGCCGCCTTGAACTCGCTGACTCTGTGAACTCAACAGGGCTCTGCAACAAACCGACAGAAAGAGTAACACTTGGTAACAGCGAAGAACGGTATCCAGATCACCAAATCAGAAACTCAGGGCCCAGGCCAAAAGCACACCGGAGAGACAAAATAGCGTCGGATTATTTGACACAAAGAGACGTCACCACAAGGTAACGAAGACAAGATCTCGCCATAACATATCGCTAACCATATGTGTTTATATGGATTTCTCGTTTTGGCTTTGTATTTGCTATAAACAAAAACGGGGATGTATCTAATACACCCCCGTTTGATATGCCGAGCTTTGCCGATGTCTCAACCGCATCGGCTTTTTTATTTGCTCAAATATTTCATGGCCGATTCCAGGCCTTCCACGGTAAGCGGGTACATGTGGTTATTCACAAGCTGCTTGGTCATACCCAGCGAGCCTCCCGTTCCCCAATAATCCTTGGGTAGCGGGTTGATCCACACCACCTTACGGAAGTGCTCGTTGATGCGCTGAAACCAAGTGGCACCAGCCTCTTCATTCCAGTGTTCGATGGAACCACCCGGATGAGAGATCTCATAGGGAGCCATAGTGGCATCACCCACAAAGATCACTTTGTAGTCTGATGGGTACTTATGGAGGACGTCCCACGTACTGGTCGTCTCATTCATACGCCGGATGTTCTGAGTCCACACGCTCTCATACACAAAGTTATGAAAGTAGAAGTACTCCATGTGCTTAAATTCCATGCGCGCGGCTGAAAACAGCTCTTCGCACACCCGCACGTGGGGATCCATGGAGCCACCCACATCGAAAAAGATCAGAACTTTGGCCGCGTTGTGGCGCTCGGGCACCATCTTCAGATCCAAGTAACCCGCATTACGGGCCGTGGATCGAATGGTGTCGTCCAAATCCAATTTGTCTGCGGCGCCCTGGCGAGCAAACTTACGCAGCCGCCGAAGGGCCACTTTGATGTTGCGTATCCCCAGAGTGACGCTGTCATCCAGGTCTTTGAACTCACGTTTTTCCCAAACTTTAATCGCTCGCCCGTGACGTCCTTTTTTCTGACCAATACGAAAGCCTTCGGGGTTGTAACCATCGGCGCCAAAGGGCGACGTACCACCGGTTCCAATCCACTTGTTACCGCCGGCGTGACGCTCCTTTTGCTCCTCCATTCGCTTCTTGAAGGTTTCAATCAGTTCTTCCAGACCGCCAAGCGAGTCGATCTTGGCTTTTTCCTCGTCGCTCAGATTCTTCTCAAACTCAGCGCGAAGCCACTCATCCGGAATCAGCGCTTCCAACAACTCATCCAGGTGCTCGATCCCATCGAAATAGACTTTGAACGCCCGGTCAAACTTGTCGAAGTGGCGCTCGTCCTTCACCAGACACAAGCGCGCCAAGTAATAGAACTCCTCCATATCCGCAAAGGCAAGCTGCTGTTGCAGCGCCTCCAGCAGATCGAGGAACTCACGCAGGCTGGCAGGCACCTTGGCCCGCCGCACTTCGAGAAAGAAATCAATCAACATAAAACTGCACTCTTGCCGAAATTCAGCCGCGACGGCGGGCCATAAACGCCAGCTTTTGCAGCAGGTGTACGTCCTGCTCGTTTTTCACCAAGGCACCATACAGAGGCGGCAGCGCAGAGCTGCTGTCTTTTTCTTGCAGCATTTTTGCGGACAGCTCGTCAGCCATGAGCAGTTTCAGCCAGTCGATCAGTTCGGAGGTGGAAGGCTTTTTCTTCAGGCCCGGTACCTTGCGCACATCGAAGAACACCTCAAGTGCATCCTTTACAACCTGCTGCTGAAGACCCGGAAAATGAACATCCACGATGTCCTGCATGGTGTTCCGGTCCGGGAAGTTGATGTAGTGGAAAAAGCAACGACGCAAGAAGGCGTCTGGCAGTTCTTTTTCGTTGTTACTGGTAATAACCACGATTGGCCGCTTAGCGGCTTTTACGAACTGCTGGGTTTCGTACACATAAAATTCCATGCGATCCAGTTCAAGCAGCAGATCGTTCGGGAACTCGATATCGGCTTTGTCGATTTCATCAATCAGCAACACAACCTGGTCATCGGCCTCAAAGGCTTCCCAGAGCTTACCTTTAACGATGTAGTTGCTGATGTCATTTACCTTCGCATCTCCCAACTGAGAATCCCGTAAACGGGAGACCGCATCGTACTCATACAAGCCTTGCTGAGCCTTGGTGGTCGATTTGATGTGCCAGGGGATCAGCCGCATACCCAAAGAGCTTGCCATTTCCTCTGCCAGCAAGGTTTTGCCGGTGCCGGGCTCGCCTTTGATCAGCAGTGGGCGTTGCAGCGTAATGGCCGCATTTACGGCCATTTGCAGGTCATCGGTGGCTACATAATTATCGGTACCGGTAAACTTCATCTGTGTCATTCCTATTGGTTACTTTTTCTGCTCATCGTCTGGTTCTTCGCCCGGTTTGGTGTCCGGATCGAGGGTATCGGATGAATCGTACTCGGGTAAATCGTCAAATTCGGACAGATCGAAATCGTCCAGGCCGAATTCTTCTTCATCATCTTGCGCCGGCTCAGTGAGCTCGGGGATGTTTTCTTCCGGCTCTTCTGGCTCTTCTGGCTCTTCTGGCATCAATATCGGAGTTTCAGCCTCAATGTCTGCCATTTCCTGTTGCAAGTCATCCAGGCTTTCGGTTTCTTCACTAGCCGTAGAGACTTCAGCTTGTTCGCTGCGGCGCTTGCGCCTCAACAAGAAAATGATCAGTGCAATAACCAGGAGCAAACCCCCACCCGCTCCAATCATCCAGATTGGCATGGGCAATGCCGACTCATCTTCTTGTGCTTTTTCAGCTATGGGGTCTTTTATTGCTGAGGGCTCTTTTATCGCTGAGGGTTGTTTTATCGCTGAAGGCTCCTCTTCGTTAGAAGGCTCTTCTTCTGGTTCAGCTGCCGGCTGGGGAGCAGGTTCTGCCGCAGGAGTTTGTTCTGCCTGCTCGGCAAAGCTTATATCTATAGGCGCTTCTATCGTCGATTCAGCCAGCCCCACAGGCCCCATGAACTCGGTTGTGGCGGTGAATTTTCGAGCAAAGGTTTTGCCATCCGCGACAATATCAAGCCGGTACAGCCCTTCAGCCGGCAGCTTGTTGATAGTGTCTGTGTACTCACCATCTTCCGGCGGCTGCTCTGGCGAAAGGGCCTTTTTGCCACTATGGCCGTTTTCTGAGGTAAGGCTAAGTTCTACGCTTATTACATCAAGGAAATCCGGGTTTACCACTTTCTCTGTTTTTTCAAAAAAGGCTACGCGAACTTCAACCGGTGATTTGGCTGTAAATGTGGCGGGAACGGGGCCAACAACCATTCGCAGGTCACTAACAACCGTCACGCGGCTGCCCTCACCCAACTCACCTTTTAAGCGCCACTCGCCGGCTTGGGGCTCAGTTATCGTCACCAGATCGTAAGCTTCTTCCCTGGCCCAACGAACGTTGCCGGGTTGAGCTGCCTGGAGAAGCGCTTCTCCATCAGGCCGGATCAGTTGCAAACCTGCCGGCTCTGCCGTCTCGCCGGCTTTAATCTGGTCGCGAAAAATCAGTGCGGTAAATTCCTTAACTCCGCTATCAACCGTAAAGGCATTGCCCTCAATCGGAATCTGTTCTTGGGGGGCCGCGCTATTCAAGGCGTCCAAAAAAGCCAGATTGAGAGATTCTGCGGTGTCCGCGACTCTAAAACTGCCCTGAGACTTCTCAGCAAGAGTCTTCAAAAAACCAGCATCTGCCAAATCGAAGAGTGCGACCGGGTGAAATGTGGCGCCTCTGGCTGCCAAATTCGTCAAAATCTCACCCAGTATTCTCTTTTCTTCAGCCTGATTCACATCGGCGCTGTCGGAGATATCCACGTTGCCGTCTGTCAGCAGAATAAAATGGGTATTCTCCAGCGTGCCACCGGTTACGTAATCGTCACTAGCAACCTCAATGGCTTTGCCAAGGTTGGTGCGCAGTGCCACAGAGTTTATTTGTTGGGAGCGGTCAATCGCCGTTTTGCGCCAGGAGTCCGTAACCTCACCGTGGGGCACCAGCATATTCACGTACTGACCAAAGGTCCAAACGCCGGCGGTGTTTCCTTCCGGAATAACCCGGGCCAAAAGCCGCACAGCTGGCTGCCGCAAATCATTGGGGTCGGTTTGCTTCATGGACCCGGAAATATCCACAATAATCCGAACATCTGCACGCTCGGGCAGCGTCAGCTTGGTGGTCTCTTGGGCCCAAAGCGTTCCGGGCAGCCATACAGCAGTGACTAAAACCAGCGTCAGCAGTCTCGACATTGTCGCTCTCAGAAACATGTGTGGGGGGAGTCTCAACGTTTTGTTAGCCGGTAACGCACCATATCCAGAATCCAGACCAGCAACATGACCAGGCCGCCAATGCCCAGATTGAGCCATGCCCGGCCGGCGGCGTCGGCCTCACCCAGAACGAGTTCGTAGCCTCCAAATAGCCAGGCAGGAATCCACCAGCCCACAAGCTCCGGGGACTCTACGGGCGTAAGCAGGAAAGCAACCAATGCTGCAAGCAGCAGTGTGCGAAGGCCGTATAACGGTAAAACACGAAACAGCTTTGTCATCATGTAAAAAAACACGACAAAAGCAATAACGTAGGCGATCCAGAAAATGTTGTATGCAGTTTGTGCGTCAGTATCGATCATTACAAAATCCAGTGAATGATGTGTTCTTCCCAGTCTTCTTCTGCCACCCGGTTCTCGTGGATCACCTTATGGCGTATGGATACACCCGCCTCGTGAACCGAATCGGGCGTCCCACTGCGCAGCGGGTGCCAATCCGCAAGTGGCCTACCCTCTGCGAGAGTCCGATAGGCACAAGTATGGGGCAGCCAATGGTAATCGCTCACCGTACCTGGTGTCAGCACAGTGCAGCCCGGCACCTTTTGGAGGCGATCCGTGTAAACCGTGCATTGGCAGGTGTCGTCGTCCATATAACGGCACACCAGGTCGGTGTGGTACACCTCGCCGGTGTCTTCATCTTCAAGCTTGTTCAGGCAACATTTGCCACAACCGTCACACAGGGATTCCCATTCCCGCGGGGTCATCTCGCTCAGGCGTTTACGCTGCCAGAACGGGATTTGAGCAATCATGAATCACTCATCCCCGGTTTTGTGCGGAAGTCTACAACGTAACCACTGCGCTCTTCAGGCATCTGAAGGAAGAAATCTTTTTCAGCGATGGCCTTCAGCACTTGATCCCCGGTTGTTCGGGAGAGCTTCCGGTCTGGAGTCATTATCAGATCCATGGAATGAACCGGGTTGCCAAAAATAGTTTTAAGGCTGTCAGGTAACTCATCCCACTTCTGTCCACGACGAACAAAAATATAGGTATCGCTTTTCTTGCTGCTTCGAAAAACAGACACAAACTCCCGACTTTTCATGATTTAAGGTAGTCCTCAATATCGTTCATTACCGGCTCAAGAATCTCCGCGCGCCAGCCATGAAAAAACGGGCTGTGGGCCAGGGTTTTATCCTGCATAACCTTTTCAAGCCGCTTTCTTGGCGCCACCAATTCAACTGGTATATCAGCTGCTTCCGAAGCTTTCCTGAAAATCCGTTTTAAGTCTTTAAAGCCCATTTGCTGATCCCGGGTTAAGGGTGGCGCAATGGGTGTGAGCCCAGAAGGATCAGCGTTGCGCCCGGCTTCGATAAGCTCAAGCAACACCTGGCCATACCGGCGAACCACGCCTCCGGGAACACCTTGAATATTGGAAAGCTCAGCGGTAGATCTGGGCAACTGATCTGCAATAGCAATCAATAAAGGATCCGCCAGCACTCGGCCGCGGGGTCGGTCGCGCGCTCTGCCTTCAACCTCACGCCACACCACCAGCTTTTTGAGAACCAGTTGTTGTTGAGCTGTTAAGGCCCAACCACCCCGCAGACGAAGATAATGAGTGTCTGGGTCGTCCTGCCCTGCAAGCTCATCTGCAAACCGGGTAGATTCCTCCACTAGCGCGGCTTCAAGGCCTCTTTCCCGAAGGTGCGCATTCACCCACTGGTGCATGGGTGCAAGAAAGCGTATGTCGTCAACTGCGTAACGCTGCTGAGCATCACTCAGGGGACGGGAAATCCAATCAGAGCGCGTAACAGATTTATCCAATGCCTCACCGAACAGGGTTTCAACAAGCCGTGCATAACCCAAGGAAAAGCCTGCACCCGCCATAGCGGCACCGATCTGCAAATCTACAACGCCTTTGGGGCGTATTCCGAGCCAATCCCGAAACAATTCGAGATCTTCACTCATGGCGTACAGCAATTTGGTAACCGCAGGATCTGCAATAACCTCTCGAAAGCGAGCAGACTGCTCCGCCACATCAGGATCAACAAGGCAAAAGCGGTCACCCAGCCCCAACTGAACCAGCCCGGGAATAGGATAAAAGGTATTTACCCGCTCAAACTCAGTATCCAATACCAAGGGGAGCCCTGGGGCGCTGTCTAGCCAGGTATCCAGTTCATCTGGTAGCAAAATCCAGTCGATGGTTTCGGGGGCCGGTGGAACATCGATAGCGGGCACAGAAAATGTCATAAAAAAAGCCAGTTAAAAGCGCCGTTAAAGCGCTGGTGCGGAATCAGTCCAGCAGAGGTTTTCTACCGCGAAACGCGTGGGTGAGCGTAAAACCGTCGACGTAGCCAAGTTCGCCACCCACCGGTATGCCGTGCGCAAGACGAGTGATGAGGATATCCAGGCCATCAAGCCTGTCGGAGATATAGTGGGCAGTCGCTTCACCTTCCACAGTTGGGTTGGTCGCCAGAATAAGCTCGGTCACGCCATCTGAGCGTACCCGTCGCAGTAGTCGCTCGATTCCGATTTCCTCAGGACCCACTCCGTCAATGGGCGACAGGTGCCCCATCAGAACAAAATAGCTGCCTTTGTAATCCCCGGCTTGCTCAATAGCCAGCAGATCCGACGGGCTTTCTACCACACAGAGTGTGCCGTTACGCCGGGCTGCATTCTCACAAATTCCACACACTTCGGTATCTGAAAAATTCTGGCAGCTTTCACAGCGGCGAACACCGTCCATGGCATTGCTCAACGCATCAGAAAGCCGAGCGCCACCCGAGCGTGCGCGCTCAAGCAAGTGAAAAGCCATGCGCTGGGCGCTTTTTTGGCCAACCCCCGGCAAACACCGGAGAGATTCGACAAGTTCATCAACCAGCGGGCTGAATGCCATGAAACATCCTCAAACTGCAATTCAGGAAAAAGCCTTAAAACGGCATCTTGAAGCCAGGGGGCATGCCCATGCCAGACATCAAACCCGACATCTTATCCTTCTGGTTCGCTTCCACACGGCGCACGGCGTCGTTTATGGCTGCTGCCAAAAGGTCTTCAAGAATGTCCTTTTCTTCAGTCAGCAGAGAAGGGTCGATATCTACCTTGCGCACATCGTGGCGACCATTCATGGTAACTTTCACCAAGCCTGCGCCTGCTTCACCGGTGATTTCGGCTTTCGCCGCTTCTTCTTGCGCCTTCTGCATGTCTTCCTGCATTTTCTGAGCCTTTTTCATCAGGCCGCCCATATCGTTCATCATGCTTTTATCTCCTGCTTGTCTCTATTGGCCGGTCTTTGGTTGGCCGAATACTGTCTTCGACTACCCTTGCTTCAAACCGTTCAACAATGGACTTAACCAACGGATCGTTGCGGATAGCATCTTCTGCCGCAGCCTGGCGCGCTTTACGCTGACGCTCTTCATAAGCCGCAGGCGTATGTGATCCCGCGTCGCCCTGCTCTATCTTTAATTGAATGGCGTCGCCGAAGTGATTTCTCAAGGCAGCCAGAATTTTTTCTTCATGCCGGGCATTCAACAGCCGGGCGTGTCCGGTGTCGATAAGCAGCGTAATAATATCGCCGGCACGGGACATAGTGCTGTGGCTGGCCAAGTTGCCGGGCATACCCACAATACCCAGGCTACGGAAATCGCGCTCCCAAACAAACTCGCCTTCAGGGAGGGCCGCTTGCACCGGTGCAGCCGGGGTCTCTTTTACCCCCTCAAGCAGAGATGGCTCTGGAGCCTCATCAACAACAGGCGCGCTTTCCTGCGGCAGCTCGGGCACCAAGGGGGCGTCTGCCGCCGCAGGCATGGGCTCTTGTAGCGGTTCCGGCGCTGGCCCGAATTCGGGTTCAGGCTCGGGCTCCGGGTCAAGGTCCCAAGGTGGTGCTAGCGGTGCCTCAGGCGCGTTAACCGGTACCGCGCTTACTTCTGGCGCGGGCGCGGGTTCGGCTGCAGGCTCAGGTTCATCCCGGGATTCGCCATCGGGCACCGAACCGGCACTATTCGCCGCAGGTGGCCCTCGGCGATCAGACCCAGGGCGGAATACCAGCATACGCAACAGTGTCATTTCGAAGCCCATTCGGGCATCGGGTGTAATCGCCAGGTCTTTGCGGCCCATCAGAGCAGCCTGATAGAACAGCTGGGCGTCTTCGGCGCTTAATTTGCGGGCCAACGACTGCACCTGTGCAGCATCACCCAGCGCATTGTCGGCACTGCCAGGTACCACCTGCTCCATGGTTACCCGATGGAACAAGGACAACAGATCCGCAAGTATAATGCTGTAATCCGGTGCAAAATCCGCAATACGACTGATTTCTGCAAGCAGCCCAGGGCCATCACGATCTACCAGCGAGCTTACAATTCGCTCTATATCCTGCTGGTCAATGGTACCCAGCATACTGCTGACATCGCTGGCAGAAAGCTTCTGGTTGCCAAACGCAATGGCCTGATCAGTCAGGCTCAAGGCATCACGCATACTGCCATCGGCAGCACGGGCCAGCAGCCAAAGGGCCGGCTCTTCGAAGGGAATCTGTTCAGCTGTCAGAACGTGCGTAAGGTGCCCGGCAATGTGTTCTGGCGTCATGCGCTTGAGGTTGAACTGCAAACAGCGTGAGAGAACGGTTACCGGCAGTTTCTGGGGGTCGGTGGTGGCCAGCAGAAACTTCACATGCTCCGGCGGCTCCTCAAGGGTTTTGAGAAACGCGTTAAACGACTGGTTGGTAAGCATGTGCACCTCGTCAATGAGGTACACCTTGTAGCGGCCACGGCTGGGCGCGTACTGAACGTTATCCGTTAGCTCGCGCATGTCGTCCACGCCGGTGCGGGATGCGGCATCGATTTCAATCAGATCAACAAACCGACCTTCCTGAATTTCCACGCAACTGGAACAAGTACCACAGGGGCGCGGAGTAATGCCGGTCTCGCAGTTAAGACAACGGGCCAATAGGCGCCCAATGGTGGTTTTACCCACGCCACGGGTGCCGGTAAACAGATAGGCATGGTGCAGGCGCTGGTTTTCCAGTGCGTGAATTAACGCCTGGAGAACGTGTTCCTGGCCCACCATATCTTCAAAGGTGCGAGGGCGCCATTTACGGGCAAGTACCTGGTAGCTCATGATCCGCCAAATGCTGAGAAAAACGCCTGCAACTTTAGCATGGACACGGGGCTATAAGAAGTTATAAGGCACAGAGATCAAAGCTTGAGGGGGGATTCAGAAGATAGGTAAAATAAGAAAATCTGGGGGTGGCCCCATCAGCGACACTCCGGCACACAATTCCACCGCTGCGGCTGCTCCCTTCCGGGCCTGACCGGGTTCGCGGTTTCATGTTGCGGAGGCACCAATGGAGCCACCATAACGGCGTTTCAGGACAATATCCCCGAAAGCGGCGCGAATGTTAACAAAAGGGTTTGCGGACTACAACGGCAAATCCGGACACCCAAACATTTAGTGCTAAATAACTGCAGACAACGGCAGCGGAATGACATCCTGCCGGAACCAACACGCAAGGCTGTAACGGGTGCGATGAGCTTCAAGAACCTCATGGCGGATCTCTTCGCTCATGAACAGCGCCACCCTTCCCATTTCCGGCAAAACCAGGCCGCAGACCTCGTTTTCACTTTCCCGATTAAAGATCTGAAGCGCACCCCCATCCAAAGGTTGCCAGTCATCATTCAGGTAGAGCACTAAACTTACAATACGAGACGCCCGGCCCTGAAAGCTGTCTACATGGGCCTTATAAAAATCACCGCAATGATAGGTTGCGTAGTGGGCTTCAAAACGCTTCAGGCCCAAAAACAATCGTTGATTCAACTCCAGGCGCAGGCGCTCAAAAAAACCGAACAGTGCAACCTGTGGCGGCGAAGCACCCTGTAACCAAGCGATCTTGTCGCGGCGTACTGAACGATCCCGAACGGGTGCACTACCCCGCCCTACGCCTGCGCTTTTCAGCGCATCGCGCTGATCAAGGGCAATGAGTTCACTCTGGAGTGAGCGCAAAAGCTCAGGCCCCAGCCAGGTTGTAACATCAAAGCTCACCCAACCCCTCTCACTGAGGCCCCATGCAAGCTCATCAAACCACTGTGCTTTATTCAATGACATTCCTTAGTAAACCGACAGGCCTGACTTTAAACGCTCTGCACCTGAAGCGGTTGCGGTTATTTTATAGGCAGTGGTCGCCCACAACACGGTTTTAATTTACTCTCTAAGCAAGAAGACGCATTTGACCGGAACCGAGCCTTATGTCCGAAAGCAGCAACAAACCGCCTATACACCTTTCCCCGGGACAATGGTCTTTCACCCGCTGGAAAACGATTGGTCAGCTGGAAGCGCTAGAGGTTCATCACCCGCTATTTGAAGCCACGGTATTCCTGCAAGGCGCACACCTTACCCGGTTTACCCCGAAGGACGAGCCAGACTGGCTATGGCTGAGCCCTGAAGCGCGATTTGAGCCTGGGCGCGCTATACGGGGTGGCATCCCCATATGCTGGCCGTGGTTTGGCGACCCGGCCCGCAACGCGCCAGAGGTACGTAAACGACTAAAAAAGCAGAGTGCGCACGGGTTTGGCCGCACAGCGCTGTGGAAGTTGGAAGATGTAAGCGAGAGCGCTCATGAAGTGGAAATCTCACTGTCTCTGGATGCCAACGACGACTTTAGTAACGTATGGGCCGGCCACGCCCTGGCTCTGCTGACCTTCAGCTTTTCAGTGCGAGGCTGCCAGCTAGCGCTCACCACTACAAACCTTGATAGTGACCCGCTCGCCTATAGCCAGGCGTTGCACACCTACCTTCCAACAATCGACATCACCCGCTCAAGGGTTTTAGGGTTAGGCCATAGCCATTACATAGATACTCTCAAAGACTGGGAATACTGCAACCAAGACGGCCCGGTTTATTTTGAAGGCGAAACCGACCGGATATACGAATGCGGCGAACCGCTAACAGTCGTAACGCCCAGCACGAGCCGCAAGCTTATCGCGGTTGGAAGTGACTCCACCGTTGTATGGAACCCCGGCCCCGACAAGGCCAAAAACCTGAGCGACTTCCCGAACTCTGCCTGGCAGACAATGCTGTGTGTCGAAACTGCCAATGCAGCCAGCGATTATCACGTGCTTAATAAAGGCCAGAGCCATACGCTGGGAGTTCTCATCGGGCGTGGCTGAAAATCGCTGCAGATGACCACTGCAGATAGGGGCCGCATAAGGGAGTGCCCATGAGCCTGGTATCTTTTTTGAAGTCCCGACTGGTTTCGACCGAGCTGGACGAACACATCAACCGCATTCGAAAACCCATAGGCACCCTGGGGTACGATCCCTGGGGCTATAACAATGAGACCGTCAAATACGGGCTCTCCCTGGCCAAGCCGATTTACGAAAAGTACTTCCGCACAGAAGCTCAGGGCGTTGACCATATCCCCGCGCAGGGGCCAGTTCTGATTGTGGGGAACCACAGCGGGCAGCTCCCGATTGATGGCATACTCATTGGCTACGCACTGGCCTCCCGCACGAAAAGCCCACGCATTCCCCGCGCCATGATTGAACGCTTTTTCCCAACGGTGCCCTGGCTCGGCAACATGCTCAATGAGGTGGGCGCGGTACTGGGCGACCCTGTGAATTGCGCCAGGATGCTCGCCAACAACGAAGCCATCATCGTTTTCCCTGAAGGTGTGCGCGGCTCCGGCAAGCTCTACCGGGATCGTTACAAACTCCAGCGCTTTGGCCCGGGTTTTATGCACCTGGCCATGAAGTACAACGCAGCCATCGTGCCCGTTGGTGTAGTGGGCTGTGAAGAAACCATACCCGCCATAGCCAATATCAAACCTTTGGCCAAAGCCTTGGGCATACCCTATGCCCCGCTCGCAATGCCTGTCGTTTTGCCCGCCAAGGTTCACCTGAATTTCGGCCCACCTATGTATTTTGATGGTGAGGACATATCAGAAACGCAGGTAGGCGAGCGTGTTGAGCAGGTAAAAACGGAAATAAATCGCCTTATTGATAAAGGCCTGAAAGAAAGAAAAAGGCTTTTCTGATGACCTCCCCGACAACCAAACAACGTAAACCCAACATTCTGGTTACAGGCGCAGCCGGGTCGCTCGCCCAGCAAGTGATCAAACGACTCCAGAAAACCTGCAACCTCGTGGCCGTAGACGCGCGCACTCAGGTGCCTCTTGGCGACGACATCCCCAGCTATTGCATGGATTTGAACCATCGCCTTTTAGAAGATCTGTTTCGCCGATACAAGTTCGACGGCGTTATTCATTTGGGCCGCATTCGGTCCAGCCAACTCACACGAATGCGACGCTACAACGCCAATGTGCTGGGAACGCAAAATTTGCTGGATCTTAGCCAGAAGTACGGCGTACGCCGGGTGATTGTGCTTTCGACATACCATGTATACGGAGCCATGGCATACAACCCGGCCTTGATCACTGAGTCCGCACCGCTGAAAAGTGCGGGCTTAAGCGCAGACTTGATCGATTCGGTAGAACTGGAAAACCTGGCAAGCATCTACTTGTGGCGCTACCCGGAGCTAAATATCAGCATTCTACGCCCCTGCAATATCGTGGGGCCTGGCGTTCGGAACACCGTGAGCAGCCTACTCGCAAGCCAGCGAGCGCCCGTGCTGGCCGGATTCTCACCGATGATGCAGTTTATACACATAGACGACATGGCAGATGCCATAGCCTTGGCTTATAAAAAACCTGTAAGGGGAATTTTCAACGTGGCGCCAGGCGATTGGGTGGCCTACCAGCGAGCGCTGCAATTGTGCGGCTGCACACGAATCCCGGTACCGTCTATCCCACCCCTCCTGCCACGACTTATTCTGCGCACGCTAGGGCTACGACGCTTCCCCGCCTACCTCATGGGCTTTTTTAAATACCCGGTGGTCATCGACGGCAGAGAGTTTGAAAATGAATTCGGCTTTACAGCTAAGCGCCCACTAAAGGAGATATTTCACTTCTACAAAAACAACAAAACGCCGCTATAACTCACCGTCAACTTTACCCAGGAGTTGCACAGAACCGCCGCCCACATCAAACTATACCTATCCAAGGAATAGGCAGGTTACATGCTTCCAGATTTAAGCGTGATAAGCCACGGCGCGGCGGCCGCAGTATTCGCAATACTTGCGGTGCTCGTGGGCACCCGTTATTTAAGGCGTGACATAGACCGGGCGCTCTTTATTGCGGCGCTGGTCACAACCCTATGGGCGTCCAGCCTGGTCACTCAAAGCCTCTGGGGTCTGCCCGGCTTTTTCATTCGTTACCTACTGGAACTGCTTCGAGATACCGCGTGGATCCTGCTTCTGTTCGCCATGCTGAGGGATACATACCGGCAAGGCCGCCTGAGCGGGCAAATCAAAAAGTTCCTGGGGATCGCAACAGCCGTCCTGCTGGTTACCCTGCTCGCCCTAGGCAGCCTTGAATTCATTTTTGGGCTCGCGCTGGTAGATGGTAAAACCAAACTTATCGGCCAGGTTGCGCTGTCGTTACTTGGCCTCTCCCTGGTTGAGCAAATCTGGAGAAACGCACCCGCCTTTGGCCGTTCCAGCATGAAATACCTATGCATTGGTACCGCCACCATCTTCATCTTTGATTTCTTGATGTACGCAGACGCGTTACTGTTTGGCGGAATCGCCGACTCATTCTGGAACGCTCGCGGGTTCGTTAACGCTGCGCTGGTTCCGCTGTTTGCTATCAACGTTGTCAACACCCGCAAGCAGCCAATCGATTTCCAGCTTTCCCGATCAGCGGTCTTTCATGCAGGCACCTTGATACTCGCCGGCGCATACCTGCTACTGCTTTCTGTAAGTGGTTATTATGTACGAATTCTCGGTGGCAACTGGGGCGAAGCCTTACAAGTACTGCTGTCAGCCGTAGCGCTCGTCTTCCTGGTAACACTGGTACTCTCCCGGCGCATACGCGCAAAACTCATGGTCTTGATTAGCCAGAATTTTTTCGACTACAAATACGATTACCGCGAAGAATGGCTAAAACTGACCAAAGAACTTGCCGACCTCAGCGATGAGCCCCCGCTTCCGCAGCGTGCAATCCGAATCCTTGCCGGCTTGGTAGAAAGTAACGCAGGCGCTATTTGGCTCAAAAGTGAACAGGGATCCTACACCCTGAAAGAATCCGCCAACCTGGCCACCCCCAGATACACAGTGATTGATGAAGACGCCGAACTGGTGCGCTTATTCAACGAGAAAGAGTGGATTGTGAACCTGGATGAATACAAAGCCGATCCGGTGAGCTACGACCTGCTGGAGATCCCCGACGCCATAACCAAAACCCCAGACGCCTGGCTAGTGATTCCGCTCTACCTCGGTAACGAACTCTATGGCATTGCCATGATAGGCCACCCCTATGCACGGGTAGATCTGAACTGGGAGAACTTCGATCTAATCAAAGTCGTCGCCCGCCAAACCTGCAACCTACTGGCTCAGGCGGATGCACAAAACCGGCTTTCGCGGGCCATGCAATTCGAAGCGGTAAGTAAAGCCTCTGCTTTCATGGTGCATGATTTGAAAACCGTCATTGCACAATTGTCTCTGTTGGTGAACAACGCTCAAAAACACAGAAATAACCCAGCGTTTATAGACGACATGATCAATACTACAGACCACGCCGTTCGCAAAATGTCCAACTTGGTGGATCACATTCGCAAGCCATCAGCAGGTGCTGAAGATGGGATCAAAGCTCTGGATTTGACCAACCTGGTAGCCAGCCTATTGGAACATTACAACCGACAGCACCCGATACCCACGCTGGAGAAGCAAGCACCAAAGATCATGATCAGCGCAGACCCTGAACAATTGCGAAGCGTGCTGGGCCACCTCATCCAGAACGCGCAAGATGCCACGCCACCAGACGGAGAGGTCACCCTGTCCCTTAAAATTGCCAGGGGCAACGTAATGCTGTTTATTCAGGACACTGGCTGCGGCATGACAGAAGATTTCATCAATGACCGGCTGTTCAAGCCTTTTGAAAGCACAAAAGGCCTCACCGGTATGGGGATTGGCGCCTACCAAGCTCGAGAGTACATCCAAAAATTGGGAGGCACCCTAGATGCAACCAGTGAACCCGGCGTAGGCTCCTGCTTCTCCATTCGCATTCCATTATTGGATAACCGAGCGTATAGCCATACACAAGCGACCGAACGTTCGATTCTCGCCGCCTCAGGCCCGGAACAAATCGTCAATTAACTGGCGCTCATGCAGATCAATCAAATCGATCATTGCAAAGTGTCAATGTTCAGTTAAGAATCAGATATATTGGAACATCTAAAACAAAGGAATTGTTGCCGCTGTGACTAGACGACTACTGATCGTAGAGGATGATCCCGGCCTGCAAAGCCAAATGCGCTGGTGTTTCAGCGAGGATCTCGAAGTAACTGTCGCCTCAGACAGAGACGCCGCCCTTGCTGCGCTTAGGCGCGAAGAGCCTGATGTTGTCACACTGGATCTCGGCTTGCCGCCAGACCCCGGGGGAGCAACAGAAGGGTTCGCACTGCTGGAAGAAATTCTTCGGCTTGCACCTATGACCAAGGTGATTGTAGTAACCGGCCGTGAAGACAAAGAAAACGCCGTGAAGGCCATTGGCATGGGCGCGTCCGATTTTTACCAAAAGCCTTTGGACGCCGACATCCTTACATTCGTGGTGAACAGAGCGTTTCGGCTTGCTGAACTTGAGCGAGATAACCAGGCCCTGTCACAGCAAGGCAACGGCACAAACATCAAGGGCATTATCGCTGCCAGCCCGCAAATGATGACTCTCTGCCGCACGCTGGAGAAAGTCGCCCCAACAGATATAACAACCCTCATCACGGGTGAAACCGGAACAGGCAAAGAGGTTCTTGCACGGGCCCTACACCAATTGAGCCCGAGAGCCGGCAATGCATTTGCGGCCATCAACTGCGCCGCCATTCCTGAAAACCTTCTGGAAAGCGAATTGTTTGGCTTCGAAAAAGGCTCCTTTACCGGGGCTACGCAAGCCAAGAAAGGCAAGATTGAAAGCGCAAACGGTGGCACCCTGTTTCTTGATGAAATTGGCGATATGCCCATGTCGCTCCAAGCCAAGCTTTTACGCTTCCTACAAGAGCGAGTGGTAGACAGAGTAGGCTCAGTAAAGCCTATACCTGTGGATGTTCGCGTGGTGTGCGCCACTCACCGGAACGTAGCCCAGCTGATTGCAAACGGTGATTTCCGTGAAGATTTATACTACAGGATCAGCGAAATAACCCTCGACGTACCCGCGGTTAGAGAGCGCGACGGAGACGCTTTGGTGATTGCCCAGTCATTGCTAAAGTCCCTCGGTAAGCAAATGGACAGGCAAAACCTCACCTTCTCCGACGACGCCGTAAAATCCATCAACAGTTACTCATGGCCAGGCAACGTGCGCGAGATGATCAACAAAGTGAAGCGAGCCACCATCATGGCGGATGGCAAGCGGATAACCAGTGAAGATCTGGAACTACCCGCGTGCGAACAGCCTGGAGTGAGCCACCTGAACCTTCGCCAAGTGCGCGAACAGGCTGAAAGCAAGGCTATCCTTCAGGCGCTTCAGACCAGCGGCTTCAATATGACCCAGGCCTCTCGGCTTTTGGGCGTTACCCGCCCCACGCTCTATAACCTTACCGACAAATATAAAATCGACACATCGGCATCGGCAGCGGCCTCGGAAGTCTGAGCAGCTTCCCAGTACGCGATGGCAGCGAACGCCTCAAGGAGCACGGTTTACATGATAACAAGACAAAAAACACTCAAGTCACTTCCCGGGCTGGTGCTTGCAGGCAGCCTACTGCTCACACTCCCAATGCTTTCCGGGTGCAACGGCGGCCCAGATTCATCAGAAGCTCTGTCGCACATTAACCGGGCCGAGACCTACTCCGAACAAGGCCAATTCCGATCCGCTCTGCTCGAAGTTAAAAGTGCCATACAGAAAGACCCCAACAACGTAGCGCACATCGTGCGCCTGGCAGATCTGTACCTACAGGTAGGCGCCCCGAGAGAGGCTGCAGAACTGCTTGAACCCTGGATACAAGAGCAGCCAGAAGCCGTAGCCCTCACCCTCGCCCGAGCCTACGTGGAACAGGGCAAACACCTCTCAGCTACAGAGACCCTGGCGCTACAAACACCAAGCTCCCCAGAAAGCCAGCTTGAAACCGCTCTAATTCGTGCGGAAGCGTTGCGCAGGTCCGGAGAAATACCTGAAGCGCTGGCCTTATACACAAACCTCAGCTCCAGCAACCCAACCAATCCAGATGTGGTCAGCGGGCTGCTTCAAGCCCAACTCAACCTCGGCCAAAACACCCAAGCGGTAAATACCGCCAGCGAATGGCTTGAGAAAAACGAGAAAACACCAGAAGCTCTATACTGGAAAGGGCTGGCTCAATACCGCCAGAATCAGCTGGAACAATCATCCGAAACTCTCACGGATGCCGTTGGCATACTCCCAACATCGGACATGTTCCTGCCCATACGCCGCAATATACTCACTACGCTCTCCAGAGTACTGACGGAACAAGGCAAGATTACCGAAGCCCAGCTTTATAATCGGGTATTGGCAGAAAACCTGGACACCGGCGCACGCGATCAAGCTGCGGCCGCCATCGCCGCTTTGAAGGAGAAAAATTTCGTCGAGGCAAAAGCCATTTTGCGCGACATCCTTAAGCTTGATCCAGAAAACGAAAGAGTTGCTCTGATGCTGGGTGCGATTTCCGCAGGCACGGGTGAGCTGGAGGAAGGCGCCCAGATGCTCGCAGAAAACCTGGACCCCGAAACAACGCCCACCCAGTTCATCAGGGCAGCCACGATGGCCCAGATTGATACCGGAGACGGGGAAGCTGCGCTTAAAACACTGGAGCGGGCCATAGAAGCTCGGCCCAACGACAACGAACTCCTGGCCATGCACGGCGTTCTGGCGCTCGGCCTTCCAGGCCATGAGGACAGCGGCGTTGCCAGCCTCAGCAAAGCCATCAGCAATGAGCCAGATCGCGTACGGTTCAGGCTTGCATTGGCAAGGCACTACTTGAAGGACGGCAAGCCCGAGCAAGCACTTGGACAACTTCGGATGGCCTTCACCTCCAACCCAGCAGATTGGGCCACTACCAGCACTTACCTGAACTTACTGATCCAGCGAGGGGAGAAGCAAGAAGCTGCAGAAATCCGCGACTCGCTGCTCAACGGGTACAGTGATCACCCACGGGCCGTTTTACTGGCAAGCCTTGCAGATACCCAGCTCGGGAACCCGGACAAAGCCCGGGCACGACTTGAAAAGCTCGTTAAGGAAGGCCCAAAACTTCAAGCCCCAAAAGTTGCACTAGCCAGCCTCTATGCCCAAGCCGGTCAACGCGAAAAAGCCGTGAACTTGCTGATAGACGCCGCCACCCTCACACCGGATGCAATACGCCCGTTGCAACAGGCCGGCCAAATCTATACGCAAGATCATACAGCCGCAGAAACCAGAGCCTGGCTGGCCGGTATCGCCAAAGCCCACCCTGAGCTAGAACAGAACACCGACACGCTCACTGCGTTAATAGATTTATCCCAAGGCAAACTAACGCAGGCGCGGTCTACCCTTTCTCAATGGCAGGACTCAGAATCTGCAACCGTAAAGCGCGCCTATGGCAGGCTGCTATTGGCCGAAGCTCAAGTGGCGGTAAACGACAAGGAATGGAGCCAGGCCCGCGCCAAAGCAGGCGAAGCCATCGCGCTTGAACCCGAAAACCTCGCTCTCGCCTTGTTACCCGTAAAAATCGCCCAGATGGAAGGCAAGTTGGACGACGCCTACACGGCGCTCGACGCAGTAGAGAAAACCTATGGCGAACGGGCAGCAACCATGCTTGCCCGAGCAAACCTGATCAAACAACAAAATGGTTCAGAAGCCGTTTACGAATACCTTTCAGAAAAATGGCAAGACACTCGCGATATACAACTGATGCCTCCCCTAATCGGGCTGGCGAAAGAACAAGACCCAAAATCAATCGAAGGCCTCACTGAAAGCTGGCTTAACGAAGCCCCTCAGAACCTTGCAGCGCACCTTGCGAGGGCCGATTGGTTGATGGCCAACAACCAGGAAACGGTTGCCGAAAATCACTATGAACAAGTCCTCGCACAGCAACCGAATAACGTTGCGGCGCTGAACAACCTGGCCTGGATACTTCGAGAAGAAAACCGCGACCGCGCGCTAAAGCTCGCCCAAAAGGCAAGCGAAATTGCCCCCAACAGCCCAGCGGTTCTGGACACCTATGGCTGGATTCTTCACTTGAGCGGTAAGCACAAAGAAGCCAGAACGACCATAGAAAAAGCCCTTGCACTTGCACCGGATAATGAAGAAATCGGAGCGCACCTAAAGACTGTAAAGAAGGCGATGTAAAGAAAACCGACGTTATTCGTAAGCTCGAAAGAAGTAAAAGCCTGAGGTGTAAACTTTTCAGGCTTTTTTTTGTTTTAGTGTCGAAATCTTTTACGTTATCGCCAAAACAGATCGTGAATTATGTTTATAAACAGCTGCTTAAAATGTTGGCACACTAATCGCTTATTTGGTTATCGTAAGATCGGCAGTCCCGGTCGTATGCCAAACCATTCGAGAGGGTGGGACGGAAAGCCAAGGATCTCTGGTACCAAAAATGAGACAGCCTGGTTGCAAGCAAAATGGAACTTGAACTAGACAACCGGAGTAGAACCATGAATATGAAAACCACGCTATGTGCAGCAGCGTTGTGCTTAAGCTCTGCAAGTGCTTTCGCGGTACCTAACTTGGGCGACATCCTAGGAGATGGGAGCTATAGTGGATATACAGATACAGGGTATGAATCCGTTGCTCTGACTGATGACAGCAACACCAACGATGATATTACCGCGTTCCTGTTTCTTGAATTCGCGGGATTCAAGGACAACAACAACTTTGGCATCTATGACTTTTCGTACGATGGCTCAGGTAACCTTGTTGTAGGCGACACGCTTGAACTGTTCTCTGGCTCACAAAGTCCTTCCACTGGTTTTGGCACAACAGACGCTTCTGTGCACTTTGACCTTCTGGCAGGCACGGCTACGAATGCCAGCACCGGTGATACCAGCAATATCGGGCGGAATTTCGGATTTTACCTTGAAAACACCGTTGATAACGGTGGTTTCACTTGGTACAGCCACACCGCAAACAACTCAGATGGCTTTGACCACATGCTCATGTTCGACACGTCTGACAATGCGGTATCAGGCTTGGGCGGTAGTGACGTAATTCTCGCCTTCGAAGACCTTTGCAATACTGATTGCAGAAACGATAGTGATTTCAACGACATGGTCGTTGGCATCTCGGACGTTGTTCCTGTACCAGAGCCCGGCACCCTTGCCCTCCTAGGCCTTGGCCTCGTAGGACTTGGTGCAGCTCGCCGTCGTCAGAAAGCCTGATTACGGTAGAGTAGAAAAGGCCAGCTTCGGCTGGCTTTTTTTGCATTGAATTTGAGTTTTATGTAAACGCCATACACAGTATCCTGTCGATTGGTTAGTCGTCCGGCGGACACGCAATGTTAAGGAAAACGTTAGACAACCTGCCTCTCTCGAGGCCATATCTAATTACCACAGCCATCGCTGTGCTGATTTTTTATCCTACCTGGATAAGGCTGGCAGAAGCCTGGCTTGAATTTGAGCAGGTTCTGGCACACGGCCTTGCAACCGCCGTTATCTTTTTTGGCCTCTTGGTGATCCACCCACCCTTTCATGCCGAGCGCCCAACACAGTCAAAACCCTACCACCTCGCCGGCGCAGTTCTATTAATTGCCACAACGCTAATTTGGGGCCTTCTTGAACTGGTTCGTATCGATACCCTGGCCTACCTGCTGCTGCCCGCCGGGCTAATCACGACAGCCTGGGCGCTGCTGGGGCTGCCAAGAGCAATCGCGTTTATCCCCTATGTTCTGCTCTTATCGCTTTCACTACCCATCTGGGCAGACCTGGTTCCGGCACTTGTGGAAGTTGCCAGTGTGGTAGTCGGCAACTGGGTAGGCTGGTTTGGTATGACAGCCCTCATTGAAGGCAACAGCATCACCCTGCCCTACGGTCGCCTTCTCATCGCCGACGGCTGTTCGGGGATTCGCTATTTCGCGATTTCCATTTTACTAGCAATGATGTCTTCCATCCTCAATGACTACCGCTGGCGCGGCTGGCTGATCACCCTGCTGGTCGCCGGTATACTTGGCCTTATCGCGAACTGGGTACGCATTACCATCCTGGTTGTGGTTGCCTACGAAACCAATATGCAAAGCGAATTGCTGGCGGATCACGAGACCATGGGTTGGGTTGTATTTGCCGCCTTCATCCTTCCAGCACTGTACTTTTCACCTGTTCGTAAACGCGCCACACAACCAAACATGGCGTCTGGTGACAGCATTAACAAAAAAGGCATCGTTGCGGTTGTCACAGCAATGGCACTTGGCCCAATTGCACTCGTGCTGGCCCACAATACTGCTGACCAAAAACCTGCATGGCGCATTAATCTTCCCGAATTCCGGCAAGCCCAAACCGCTACATTGCCAATACCCATCTCACTTCCCAACGAGCTAAATGAGCAGATATGGAGCTCCGGCAATACCTGGGTATCGTTCGCACAGAGCCAAAAGAAAAGCCCGGATGAAAAGCTAGTACCTTATCTGCACCAGGTATTCGATAAGTCGATGTGGCAGGTGGTAACGCAATTAGAGCCAGGCCTCAACATTTATCGCAACATCCTAACCAGAGACAAGGTTTTGATGGCCCAATGGTACAAGGTAGGTTCGCGAAAAAGCTGGAGCTACCGCAACGCCAAACTTCTCCAGATTCCCGCTGCACTTAGAGGCGAAACTCGCTTCGCATTGATTACTATACAAACATTCTGCGGCCCTCGGGACTGCACAAATGTGCTTGCCCAAATGCATACCACATTGGCCTCATTTGATGGGCTAGAAGATTAAAACCCAGCCCAGTTAACATTATTTAACAAAATAACCCTTCAAAACATTTCCTTAATATCTCTCCAACCCCCTGTTTTTAAGTATTTTATTTTCCGAAATCCATTTTCAAAGCTGTAATCATACGACATATTTTGTCAACCCCTTCTCTACTATACTTTTGCGCAATTAATGAACAGTTTGACAGCAAACTTTAAGTAACCTCCAGCTACAGTCCCGAGCTAATCATGGAAGCGCCAGTGAACAGAACCGCTACAGAGTCTGCCATTGCCGAGTGGACCACTATTCTTGGCGAGTCAGGTGTGCTCGCCGCCAGCGAAGTCGATTTTGGCGCCTCCACAATAGGTGCGAAGCGCTATATCCCAGCTGTGCTCCGCCCAGAAACCCAAGAACAGATATCAGAAGTCCTTCAGGTAGCGCAACGGTGGCGCGTCGCCGTTTATCCCGTAAGCACGGGCAATAACTGGGGCTACGGCAGTGCCAACCCGGTTGAAGACGGCAGCGTTATCCTTGATCTTGGCCAGCTTGACCGTATTTCCGAATTTGATCCTGAAATGGGCGTTGTCACCGTTCAACCTGGGGTAACCCAAGGCGCTCTCAGGGACTTTCTCGATCGCCACGAAGGCAATTACCTGGTTCCGGTGACTGGTGCGGGGCCCACCTGCAGCATTCTTGGTAATGCACTTGAACGGGGTTACGGCATAACTCCAATTACTGACCATTTTGCAGCGGTAACAAAGATCGAGGCGATCTTGCCCGACGGCACGCTTTACCGAACGCCGCTCAGCGAACTTGGCGGAGCGGAAGTGGATGGGCTTTTCAAGTGGGGCCTTGGCCCTTATCTCGACGGGCTTTTTAGCCAAGGGAATTTTGGCGTAGTTGTGAGTATAACCATCGTACTTGCGCCAGCGCCCGACACCGTAACTGCCTTTTTCTTTTCCACAAAAGACGATGCCAAGCTGGAAGCGTTAGTACCTACTGTACAAGCTGTACTGCGAGCCCTTGGCGGTTCGGTTGTCGCCATTAACCTGCTCAACAGCCAGCGCATGCTATCAATGATGGCGCCCTTCCCTGAAGACAGAGCCATTGACGGCGTTTTGCCTGCTCACGTAGTAGAAAACCTTGCCAACAGCCATGGTGTTCCCGCGTGGAGTGGGGTTGGGGCAATTTATGCCTCAAAGGAAGTAGCCCGCGCCGCCCGGCGCACGCTAAAGCGCCTTCTGGGCCCCGTGACCGACCGCCTGATATTTATCAATCAGCGAAAAGTTAATACCGTGCAAAAGATTGCCCGGGTGCTGCCCGGCAGGCTGGCCACAAGGGTAAAAGGCATGACAGATACACTCTCCGGCGCGCTGCAAATCATGCACGGCGCACCTAACGACGTCGCACTTGCACTGGCGTATTGGCGCTCAGGCGCCCTGCCTGAACCTGGGCAAGCCAAAAATCCTGCACGCGATGGTTGTGGGCTAATCTGGTTCGCGCCGCTGGTTCCCATACGGGCAAAAGACGTTCGCCGTTATACCGATATGATTGAAAAAATTTGCCCGCAATACGGTGTTAACCCACTAATCACACTAACAACAGTAAACGACCGCTGCTTCGACTCTACGGTACCCCTGCTCTTTGATCGCAGAGATCCCAGCGCGACAGCACGAGCCAATGACTGCTATCGCGCATTATATAAAGCAGGGCAAAAGGAAGGATTCCTGCCCTATCGTCTTAATATCCACGCAATGGACATCCTTAACACCGGCAACTCTGGGTTCTCTAAACTTGCCAACCAACTCAAAGCTGCCATAGACCCCAACTTCATTTTGGCTCCCGGACGTTACGTTCCCAGCGCCAAACGTACTGAGATTTAGTGAGAACCTAACCATGCAAACAGCCCAACAAACTCACGAAGACGTTAGCACCATTTTCAACTCGGTTTTCAATGTCCAGCTCGCGACGTCTCCAGAAGCGATTAACGAGGTCTTCGAAGTTCGGTATCAGGTCTACTGCATCGACCGCCCTTTCGAGGATCCCAACTGCTTCCTGGATAAGCGCGAACACGATACATACGATGCGCGATCAGCCCACTCGCTGATCCGACACCGAATAACGGGAGACAACGTAGCCACCGTTCGTCTCGTTATGGCGGGTGATGTCCCCGAAGGTGCCAGCTTTCCCATGGAGGGCCCCTGTGTACAGCATATGAACCAGCCTGCGCGGAACGCGATTGCAAACGCCCACCGCAGCCAGATTGCAGAAATATCCCGGATGGCTGTCAGTAGAGAGTTTCGGCGGCGCCTCAACGAGGAGAAAGAAGTATCTGGTATCAGCAAGCCCGCCTACTACACCGATTCCGAAAATGGCAAACGCGCCATGCCCTATATCAGCCTGGGGCTTTTCGCCGCTATTCTCCAGATGTCCGTTAAACACGGAATAACGCACTGGATGGCAGTGATGGAGCCCTCCCAACTGCGGCTGTTAAAGCGATTTGGTGTGGAGTTTGATCATGTAGGGCCAGTGATCGAGTATCACGGCCGCCGCCGCCCTGCTTTCACAGAAGCTGCATCTTTGATTGAAGGCATAAGGACACGTCGTCCGGATGTCTGGTCGCTGATTACGGAGGCTGGGCGATACTTGCCAGCGAAACCTGATACAAGTTACAGGGTCAACAACAGACAAGTTGCCTGACTCGATGCTCCATACAAGAAGCCCCCCGCTTCTCAGCGGGGGGCTTCTTATTTCAGCACTGTCATCCAAGCGCTATAGCTGCTCAAACGTTAGGACTTAGCTGCTTTTCTCCGGCGAGACAGACCAAGCCCAGCGAGGCCCATGCCCAGAAGTGCCAAGGTACCTGGCTCAGGTACCATTTCCACAGCAGTGATACGGAACCGAGTTTGGAAGTTGTTAACAGCATTTTCTTCAGTCACAAGACCCACACATCCGCTAGGGGCACCTGCTGCTGAACAACTAGGGTCACCCAAAGTAGTCAGGTCAGCCAGCTCCAGAAACAAGGTGTAAGTGTAGCCGTCCAAGTCAAACGACGAATTGAACTCGAAGTTACCAAATTCATTCAACTCGGAGCCGGTAACGTCGCCAATGGTAAATATGTCCGCACAGTCGGGGCCTGCTGCTTCGACACAAGTACCGCCGTTACCGGTTTCTATAAAGAAACTCTGAAAGGTGGTCGCAGAGGCAGGCAGAGAATCTCCAGGAGTCGGAGCAAATGGTGTCAGCGTAAGCGTCGATACCAAATCAAAGGTATCTAACGCAAGGCCTTGAGCCGGGAGAACGTTGTTAGTGTGGGTAAATACACCCCCGTTAACATAGCCTCCACCGGTCATTAGGCCACTCCCCGCACTGGCATCCGTGATTGAGACAGATGACTGAGGGCCAGAACCAACGCCCCATGAAAGGGTGTTAGAGTTATTTCCGTCAAGAGTGCCGGTTCCACTAGTGGCTGTCGCATTGGTGAAAATGCTGCTGACACTGTAGCCCCAGTCTGTAATCAAATCCGCGCTGGCAGTTTGCGCGCCCATTGCAAAGGGCACGATAAGAGATGCTAAAAGGGTCTTTTTAAAGGTGCTTTTCATTGTTGTTTCTCCTTGAATGTGGACGCCAGAAGCTGGAATTCAAGTCAGCCCGTTAGCGCTATGGGATAGTTAGCACCTTCCATGCCACGAACTTAAATCGGTTATCTTTCAATCACGTAAAACAATGTAAAATTGTGTATAAATTGATCTGACGGCACCAATGTAAATATCTTCGACATTGTAGGGAGATAAACCCATCGCTTGGAGCGGCATGTGTTTTTTTGAGAAGGGTTTGATACAGCCAATCCGAACCAAAACATATAACAAGAAGGCTTTATAGTTACTTCCGGATTAAAAACGCACTTAAACGACAGATTAATTTCAACATGCGTAAATTATGTTGACACCTGGAGAGCAATGCTAAATTTTCAGTCGCATCTGAGTTTTATGTAAACGGGATACACAGTATCCTATCGTTTTGGTACCCACTCCGGCGGATAACCAATGTTAAGAAAAACATTAGATAATCTACTTCCATTGCATAACGGATGATTAGCACACTGGGGTACCTGCTAAAGTTCTCGAAGTAGAAACTTTGGCTTTTCAAGATGCCCCTGCCCATCAATGCTACCTACTGAATTGTGAATTGATATGAATGTTTACGATGTGTTTAACGGCGATGCCGATGGAATTTGCGCACTGATACAGCTGCGACTGGCGGAGCCTGCGAAGGCCACCCTGCTCACTGGCGTTAAACGTGACATCGCTCTTGTTCAACAGGTACCAACTACAAAGCCTGTGAAGGCGACAATTCTGGATATCAGCCTTGATAAGAACCGGGAAGCTGTAGATACGCTTTTGGCACTGGGGAGTGAGGTATTTTATGTGGATCACCATTTCCCGGGTGAATCGTTGCCGGATGCCCCCGGCTTCACAGCATTGATTGATACCCAACCCACCACCTGCACCAGTTTGCTAATAGACCAGCATTTGGGTGGTCGTTTTCACAACTGGGCGATTGCTGCAGCCTTTGGTGACAATCTCAATGCTGTCGCTGAAGATCTCGCGAAAGCAGCTGGGCTGTCTGTGGAGCAAGCTGAATCCCTTAAGGCCCTTGGTGTATGCATTAACTACAACGGCTATGGCGCCACGGTGGACGACCTGCATTTTCATCCGGCAGATCTATACAGCGAGTTTGTAAAGTTTGCGGATCCACTTGAATTGATCGCCTCCGAACCACTGGCCTGGGAGAAACTGCGAAAAGGCTATGAGGCCGATATGGCCAGTGGATTAGCAGCCCCTATAATGAATGAAAATGCTTCATCTATTGTTGTTAAACTGCCAGATGAACCCTGGGCTCGTCGAGTGAGTGGTGTGCTAGGTAACGAGCTTGCCAACCGAAACCCGGATAAAGCTTGTGGTATTGTTACTGAAAAAGCTGACGGCAACTATCTCGTGAGCATTCGTGCGCCCCTGAATAACCGCGCCGGCGCAGACGAACTGGCTCGCCGATTTCCATCAGGGGGCGGCCGAAAAGCTGCAGCTGGCATCAATGTACTGCCAGGAAACCAGCTGGACGAATTTCTGAATGCAATTGCCGAATTCTGGAGCTAACGGATCACCATGACACTAACCCCGCCTAAAAAAACCCACCTCAAACAACTTGAGGCAGAATCCATCCACATCATCCGTGAAGTAGCCGCCGAGTTTGATAACCCGGTGATGCTGTATTCGGTAGGTAAGGATTCGGCCGTCATGTTGCATCTGGCAATGAAAGCCTTCGCGCCGGGCAAACCACCATTCCCACTGATGCATGTGGATACCACATGGAAGTTCCGGGAGATGATCACCTTCAGGGACAAAATGGCCAAAAAGGTGGGTATGAAGCTGATTGTGCACACCAATCAGGAAGGCGTAGCGCAAGGTATCGGGCCATTTACCCATGGCAGTGCCAAACACACGGATGTAATGAAAACCCAAGCTCTAAAGCAGGCATTGGAGAAATACGGCTTTGATGCCGCGTTTGGTGGTGCTCGCCGGGATGAAGAAAAATCCCGTGCCAAAGAGCGCGTCTATTCGTTCCGGGACAAGTTCCATCGCTGGGATCCGAAAAACCAGCGCCCTGAGCTCTGGAGTCTGTATAACGGCAAGGTAAACAAAGGTGAGAGCATACGGGTCTTTCCCTTGTCCAACTGGACAGAGCTGGATATCTGGCAATACATTTACCTGGAAAACATCGATATTGTGCCGTTATATCTGGCTGCTGAACGCCCGGTGGTGGAGAGGGATGGCACGCTGATTATGGTGGATGATGACCGCATGCCCATGGAGCCCGGCGAGAAACCGGAGATGAAGATGGTGCGGTTCCGTACGCTGGGCTGCTACCCGCTGACAGGCGCGGTCGAGTCCGAGGCAGCGAGTTTGCCGGAGATTATTCAGGAAATGCTGCTCACCAAAACATCTGAGCGCCAAGGTCGGGTAATCGACCACGATGGCGCGGCGTCTATGGAACAAAAAAAGCGCGAAGGGTACTTCTAAGGAATTGTTATGTCACACGCATCCGAATTGATTGAATCCGATATCCTCGCGTACCTGGATCAGCACGAGAACAAAGACCTGCTGCGCTTTTTAACCTGCGGCAGTGTGGATGATGGCAAGTCGACGCTTATTGGCCGTCTGTTGTTCGATTCCAAGCTGATTTTTGAAGATCACCTTGCGTCCCTTCACAAAGACAATGAGCGCCAAGGCAATGCCGGTGAGTCGCTGGATTTGGCGTTGCTGGTCGATGGCCTTGCGTCAGAGCGCGAGCAAGGTATTACCATCGATGTGGCTTATCGGTATTTTTCAACCGACAAACGCAAGTTCATTATTGCCGACTGCCCGGGCCACGAACAGTACACCCGTAACATGGCGACCGGCGCCTCCACATGTGATCTCGCCGTGGTGATGATTGATGCCCGTAAAGGGGTGCTGACCCAATCCCGCAGGCACAGTTTTATTGTCAGCCTGCTGGGCCTGAAACACATCGTGGTCGCCATCAACAAGATGGACCTTGTGGATTACTCCGAAGAAGTGTTCAACAAAATCCGCGCCGAGTACGAAACGCTCGCGGCACAGCTGGGCCTGAAGGATGTGTACTACGTGCCCATCTCTGCCCTGAACGGGGATAACGTGGTTAACCGGAGCGAAAGTATGCCCTGGTACAACGGCGAGACTCTGATGAACATTCTGGAGCAGGTGGAGCTGCGGGAAGACCAGAACGTAACGGACTTCCGGTTCCCCGTACAGTATGTGAATCGCCCTAACCTCGATTTCCGTGGCTACTGCGGCACCGTGGCCAGTGGTGTGGTCCACAAGGGTGACACCTTAGCCGTATTACCCTCGGGCAGGAGCTCCCGGGTAAAGGGCATTCATACCTATGAAGGCGAGATTGAACTTGCATGGCCGGGCGATGCCGTAACCATCACCCTGGAAGACGAAATCGATATCTCCCGGGGGGATCTGCTGGTCCATGCCGGTCAGGAACCTGCCATGGGCGAGCGCTTCGCCGCCCACCTGGTGTGGATGAATGAGAAAGCGCTGGTGCCCGGTCGTGAATACGGTATTAAAATCGGCACAAAGGTGACCAGTTGCTTTGTGAATGAGGTGTTGGAAGAGGTCGACATCAACACGCTAGAGCGCCATAAGCACATTGCCGGCGGGCTGGAGCTGAACGCAATCGGCTTGTGTGACCTGCAGTTGACTGAGCCAGTGGTGATGGAGAACTACCAGAGCCACCCTGGCACCGGCGCTTTTATTCTGATTGACCGGCTCACCAATGTGACCGTGGCAGCCGGTATGGTGGACCGTGCGCTGGATGGCTCGGGTGACGTGTCAACGCGGGAATACACCGAAGCAGAGCGTAACCTCAACCGGTTTATCCGTGAAAACTACCCCGAGTGGGCCTGTAAATCTGTTTAATTCCAGAGGGATTCTGTTTTGGCAGACGATATTGTTTGGCACGATCACAAAGTTGTCCGTTCTCAGCGCGCTGAGAACAAGAACCAGAAGCCTTGCCTGCTGTGGTTTACGGGCCTGAGCGGCTCCGGAAAATCCACCGTCGCCAATGCCCTGGATGTGGCCTTGCATAAGCGTGGTTACCACACGTTCCTGCTGGATGGCGATAACGTGCGCCACGGCTTGTGCAAAGACCTGGGCTTCTCCGATGAGGGCCGGGTGGAAAACATTCGCCGCATTGGCGAGGTAAGTAAACTGTTTACGGATGCGGGGCTGATCGTATTAAGTGCGTTCATTTCACCCTTCAACAGTGATCGGCGTCTGGTGCGTAAGCTGTTCCCGGCAGGTGAGTTTATTGAGGTGTACATGGATACACCTCTGGCAACTTGCGAAGAGCGTGATCCCAAAGGGCTCTATCAAAAAGCGCGTGCTGGTGAGATTAGTCATTTCACCGGCATTGATTCGCCGTATGAAATACCAGCCCACCCGGAAATCAGCCTGGATACATCCAGCTCTTCAGTGGACGATTGCGTGGAATCGCTGATCAATTATCTTCTCGAGCGGAAGTTGATCATAGGTTAATCACCACTCCACGCTCCGACACAAGAGACTCCGAACTATATGGAATGGCAAGGCATTCTCACTCTGGCAACGCTGTTCAGCGTGTTGTCCACCCTGATGCTGACTCGTTTTTCGGCAGACCTGGTTCTGATGGCAGCGCTGGCTCTATTGTTGATTTTGGGAGTTCTTAGTCCGGCAGAAGCCCTGGTTGGTTTTGGCAACCCAGGGGTTATAACGATCGCCACTTTGTATGTGGTTGCAGCTGGCTTGAAGGAAACCGGAGCGGTGCAATGGATTGCACGGCGTTTGCTGGGACACCCGCAAACAGCGAAAGGCGCGCAGTTACGGATGATTGCACCAACGGGTATTCTTAGTGCTTTTATGAACAATACTGCCGTTGTCGCCATGTTCATCCCCGCTATTCAGGACTGGGCCCTGAGGCTTGGAATTCCTGCATCGAAACTGCTTTTACCTCTCAGTTACGCGGCCATTCTAGGCGGGACTTGTACATTGATTGGTACCAGTACCAATCTGGTTGTCGATGGCATGTTGCAAACGGAGCTCGGTATCCACCTGGGGCTGTTTGATTTGGCCTGGGTCGGCGTGCCTCTGTTACTGATCGGTGGGGCTTTTCTTGTCATGTTTGGCTCAAAGCTGCTGCCAGACCGCGGTGGTGTAAGGGAGGAGTTGGATCAGGTTCGGAAATACGGTGTTGAGGTTGAGGTTGTAAGCCCTGGGCCGTTGGTCGGTAAATCGATCGCGGAAGCCGGGTTGCGCGCCTTGAACTATGGTTATCTGGCCGAAATCAATCGTGATGGCCGGCTGATCACCGCAGTTGAGCCCGACCGGGTGCTGCAGGCTGGTGACAGGCTGTATTTTATTGGTGCACCAGAATGCGCCAGCGAGTTGCGGCGTATTCAGGGGCTGAGGCCTGCCAATGGCAATGTTCATAAGCTGGATGTTGCGAATCACCAGCGCTGTCTCGTGGAGGTTGTTCTGGGGCCGGAGTTCCCCGCTCTTGGAAAAACCATTCGCGACAGTCAGTTTCGTACACGCTTTAATGCCGTGATTTTCTCTCTTGCTCGCGAGGGGCAGCGGGTTCCCGGCAAGTTGGGTGATATTACCTTTCGCATGGGCGATACCTTACTGCTTGAAACCAGCCAGCAGTTTGTAGAGCAGTATCGCTTTCGGCGCGACTTCTTGTTAGTTAGCGCGCTGAATGATTCAACGCCGCCGGACTTTCGCAAAGCTCCGACTGCTTTGGGTATTCTGGCCTTGATGGTATTGGCCAGCGCCAGTGGCTTGTTGCCCATTATGGAGGCTGCTTTTCTCGCAGCGGGCGGCATGATTGTTTCCGGTTGCCTGACGGCGAGTCGTGCCCGGCGAAGTGTGGACTTACCTGTATTGGTCGTTATTGCAGCATCCTTTGCATTAGGCAATGCCATGACGGTTACCGGGGCAGCGGATTGGATTGTTGGTGGATTATTAGGAATCGGGGATTTATCACCGTGGCAGGTGCTGGTTCTGGTGTATTTATTGACAGTGATGTTTACCGAGTTGATCACCAATAATGCGGCCGCTGTGCTGATGTTCCCCATCGCGCTGGCTCTGGCACAGAAGCTTGACGTAAGTGTGTTGCCTTTTGCGGTTACGGTCATGTTCGCTGCATCCGCATCTTTTATAACGCCGCTTGGTTACCAGACCAATCTCATGGTGTTTGGGCCGGGGCGGTATAAGTTCTCAGATTATGTGAAAATTGGTTTGCCGTTGAGCTTGATTGCCGGTGCTGTGAGCGTGACGCTTATTCCTATGGTTTGGAGTTTTTAGTGGCGTGCGTTACTACGTTGGTATCCGGCTTGCCGCCGTATATTTTCAGATCCGTTATTGCGAACCATTGTTCATAGTGATCCTCTTCAGGGTAGGGAATATTATGCGAGTTTCCACCGATGCTGAACCAGTTAAAACCAACGCCCTCGCCCTCTCCAGCTCTACGAAACGGAATGTCATAACGGGCCTTTTCGAGAATGTCATTGATCCAAACTTCTTCAACACCATCTCCTGCCCCCGGTGCAGAGTCCATTTTAATTAAGATGTTAATTTTTACCCATTCACCGGTTTGGAAGACCTCTGCAAAGGAGAGGCTGTCACTCCCACCCTGCTTAATTGAAGTTTCTTTTTCATAATTTTTTAAAAAATAATTTTCATCACTGCCAATTAATTCTTGCGGAGTGTATCCGCGGATAAAGGGCGTTAGGCGAGCTACCGAAAAATTGTTACTTCGAACTGTCCACGACTTGAAATCTAACATGTATACTGGTGACTTAGCTCTACCGCCGGTACCGAAAAAATCGTATCGGTTTTTGCCTTTATAAGTCTCTGGAACATGACGGGCCCTAAACACTTTCATAATGCTCTGGCTGGATCCTTTTCGAAGTTGGTCATGTAAGACATAATCACGTTGAAATTTTATGTAAAACTCCACCCAAAGCACTTGGTAGTTTTCTTGAAAATCCTTACCTAACTGGACTTCTGACCCCCATCGACTGTTGCCACCGTAGGACTCGTCGTACACTAAAAGAGATTTCCCCCCCGGCCTGCGGGACTGAACCCCCGAAATTTGACCAACTGGATGCGGACCGGTAATTGACCCAACCGTATACGATCCATTTGGGTACCACTTTTCGCTTGTGTAATAGGAATCAAAATTACCCGGTAAATTAGCTTCGGCTTTAGTTGAATAACTAGGATAAGGCAATTTTTGATGAGACTCAGTATTCCGCCAATCAGCTTGATTGTCGAAGTCTGCGTCGAAAATTAACTCATTATCGGCTAGTGTTTCAGACCCAACACCTAACATAATTATTATTACAGATCTAATAAATACCACCTGCCCTAAAGATTTTTTTGGACTACATCTTTTCATAATTCTCACCCTCGAAGATTTATAGAGTAACAACAAGCGGCGTTTCCTATGGAACCTGTGAATAAGTCCCCAGAATCAGCGGTAATACGACCATCGTCAACCGCACAGGTTTGACCTTTCAAGCAGTCATTGCCTTGTGAATTTTTTACAACTTGTCACCTTGGACGTTACAACCGCTGCACCGAGCACTGGAATTATCGTCTTGTTCCTGCCAAAGAGAACAGAAAGATGGAGGCAGCGTCGCTATCTAGCAAACGAAGCTCGTCGAAAATGAGAGGCCCCCAAGTTATCGCATCCTGAAAATGTAGCTTTATGTTACCGGACTAGCCGACTATCCTAGCCCGGATTTCTCATAGTGTCCCGACAAGCTTCGCAAACCAGCCCGGGTAACGCCAGAGCTGAATGATCACCGCCCGTTTTGGCGATTATTTAACCAGTTTCCAGCATTCAGACACACCACCCC